>Ga0082335_1003040_pt1 | contig 28797 bp, 24 predicted proteins | sample Subgrocontami58m_FD_72375 | JGI IMG/M metagenome (GOLD analysis project Ga0082335, IMG submission 72375) | Subsurface groundwater microbial communities from S. Glens Falls, New York, USA - GMW37 contaminated, 5.8 m (SPADES assembly) (version 2) ...
GGGGGCGGGCCGGGGGGGGGGGGGGGCGGAGCGGGTGTTCGCATCGCAGGCGTCGACGGCGTTCGAGGTGGTGGTGCCGGTGCGGTAGGCTCGGTCGGAACATCCCGCCGGTCGCCGGGCCGACACGGTGGTGCCGGTGCGATAGTCTCCGGTCGGAACATCCCGCCGGTCGCCGGGCCACCGCCGCGCCGTATCCACTTCGTCGCGCGCCCGTGGGCTCCGCCGCCGGCACGCGGTCGCATTCGTCCAGGGTCGCGCCGTATGCCCGTATGCACGTAGTCGCGCGCCCGTGGGCCCCGCCGGGGTCATCCGTGGGACGTGGCAGGCTCATTTGTAGCCGTACTTCCGCAGCCAGGTCGCGCCCCACGCCTGTTCGTCGGCCACCAGATCGGACCACGTCTTGCCCGTCACCGCGGCGGCGGCTTCCTCCGGATCCGTGCCTTCCTCGACCACGGCTCTGGCGAAGGCGTGGACCTTGTCCTTGCCGTGTTTCGCCAAGAGGTACTCGAAGAAGATCCAGCCGCGCGGGTAGGCGTCCTCGAAACCCATGCGACCGTCGATCGGGGGCAGCGACGCCCGTTGGGCGGAGAGCCGGCCGCCGAGCGCGTAGAGGATCGAGGAGTCCTGCTGGACGTAGGAAGCCATGCCCTCGACCAGCCAGGTCGGTCCCGAGAGGCGCCCGTTGAAGACGTGGGTGAGCTCATGCGGCACGGTGGAGCGCAGGTCGGCGGGCGGGATGTTGGTGCGCGCACCGGCGCGGATCTTCGCCCAGACGTCTTCGAGGAGGCGCCAGAGCGAGGCGTATTTGTCGAGATCGAAGTAGACCAGACCGCGTCCGCCGTGGCCCGTGCCCGCGGCGGGCTGATTGCCGCGGGTGCGCAGTCCGTGGAATTGGATCGCGACTTCGGGGGAAGGATTGGCGAGCCCGAGCCGCTCGTCGATGCGGCGGAATGCCGTGGCCCAGACCTTGCGATCGAGGAGGAAGGCGAGCACGTCCTCGCGGTCGCGGTTGGGCGTGCCCGGCTGGGCGAGGAGCTCGGCGATTTCCTCGGGCTCGGGGAGGTGCACGCCGTCGGCCATGTCGCGGTACGGGTCGCGGGTCCAGGCGGCGCCTTCCTTCTTGTATCCGAGCTTGGCGCGGGCCTGGGCGTGTTCGGGGGCGATCGCCAGGGCCGCGCGGAAGTGGCGGTCGGCGAGGTCGGGAAGCCGGCGGGCCTGGCACCACTGGCCGAGCTTGAACTGGGCCTCGGCGTCGGTTGCGGCGACGGCCGCGGCGCGGCGGGTGTACTCGGTGCGCGCGGGCTCGTCGGCGCGCGCGAACGCGGCGGTAAGGAGGGCCGGGAGCAGGAGGCCCGTCAAGAGGACTCGGTGCGAGCGTGCCGGCGGCCGCGATCCGCAGCCGAGGACGTGCGCGCGCGATGACATCGAGTGGGCCCTTGGGCAACGACCGGAGCGCGTTATTCGGGTCCCCGTACATTGCGCAGGCGCTCTTCGAGTTCGCGGATTCGCGCCTCGGCTGCTTCTCGAAGCTCACGCTCTGCGGCCAGGGCCCGCTCGGCATCCGCACGCTGCCGCTCGGCAATCGCAAACTGCCGCTCGGCATCCATGCGCTTGCGTTCGACCTCAGCGCGATCCCGATCCGCCTGCTTGAGAAGTGCATCAGTCGCCGGAAGCAGGAGTCCGTCGCGGTAGAGCGCGATGGCGTCCCCTTCGACACCGACCTCGAGATCCAAGGAGGCGCTATGATATCGGCCCTTCTCGTCCGGCATCCGTTCCCGATACCGGCCGTCCAAGTCCAGTTCCAGGGCTTGCAGTTCGTGGGTCACGAGGTCGAACCAATAGTACTCGGCGATTCCCAGTTGCTCGTAGATCCGGCGGTTTGTTTCCCTGTCCTTGATCTCCGAGCCGCGAGACAGGATTTCGAAAGCCACGCGTGGCGGAATTCCAGACTCCCACAGTCGATAACTGATGCGGTGTGGATCGAACGGGACGTCGCGCAGGTAGAACGCGTCGGGTGACACGTGCTTGCCGGGGTCGCCTTTGACGTAGTAGATCGGCAGATTGGCATAGGCCGAATCGCGACCGGAAGCTGAAACCACGCGCAGGATGGTCTCCACGAGATAGGTGGCCAACCAACGCGCCCAGTTCCCCTCCGGCATGGCGTCCTCCACTTCACCGGGGTAGCGGTAGCGCCCATGCTCATCGATCTCGTCCGGAATCCGGCTCGGGGTCCTGGCGACCGGATGGGTGTCCTGTTTCATGGGGAAATTCCTCCCGCGATCGAGGTGGATCGTAGCACACCGACTGCCGGCCTGCAAGCCGCCCACCCCACCCACCGGCCCCACAGGCACCCGCTCCGGTACGAATCACGGTGGGCCGATCCGCGGCGTCGAGGCCCGCGTCGGCCGATCCCGATTCTGCTTGCCTCCCCTCCGCGTGACTGATAGCTTCCACCGACTTCGGCGGCGCCGGGGGCGTGGACCCGAGTGGGCGCCGATCCGATCGGGCCTGGAATCGAGGAGAAAGACATGCAGAGGGTCATCCGGTGTTGTGCGGTTGTGCTGTGCTCGCTGGCGTTCCTGACCGGCCGGCTGGCAGCGCAGGAGCATCCGGGCGGCGAGCACCCGAAGGGGGAACATCCCAAAGGGGAACACCCGAAGGGAGAGCATCCCAAGGGCGAGCAGCCGAAGGGGGAACACCCCGGGGGCGAGCATCCCGGCTCCGCGCCGCCGAACGAGCACCACAAGTCCCAGGAGATGTTCGTGGGAGATTGGGAGGCGACGGCGAAAGAGTGGACCGACCCGACTCAGCCGCCCAAGGAGACGAAGGCGACCTGCAAGAACACGTTGATCCTGAACGGGCGTTTCCTGCAGATGGAGTACAAGGGCGAGATGATGGGGCAGTCGTTCGAGGGGTTTGGCCTCTCCGGCTACGACACCGCGAAGAAGAAGCACACCATGGTCTGGATGGACACGATGGCCACCCAGATGATGAACAGCGAAGGCGAGTGCACCGATGGCTGTAAGACCACCACGCTGATGGGCGAGATGCCGGGTGGGATGAAGTCGCGCTCGGTGACCAAGGTGGTGAGCCCCACCGAGCACGTCTTCGAGATGTACATGACCGGGCCGGACGGGAAGGAAATCAAGATGTTCGAAATCGTCTACAAGAAGAAGTAGAGGAGAGACAATGAAGCGCAACCCGATGACGATGGCGTTCGCGCTCCTGGGCGCGTTATTGTGGGCCGGTTCGCCGGCGTGGGGGCAGGAGCATCCCAAGGGAGAGCACCCCAAGGGTGAGCATCCCAAGGGAGAAAAGGGCGGCGAGCACCCCAAGGGAGAGCATCCGGGGGCGGACGCGTGGGCCAAGGCAGCGGCGCCGGGTCCGGAGCACGAGGTGCTCAAGCACTTCGCCGGGAGCTGGACGACCAAGGCCAAGTTCGTGATGGATCCCGCGAAGCCCGCGGAGGAGTCCACGGGGACCTCGGAGAACACGATGATCCTGGGCGGCCGTTTCATGCATCAGGTCTACAAGGGCTCTATGATGGGGCGGCCCTTCGAGGGCGTCGGCGTCTGGGGCTACGACAACATGAAGAAGCAGTACACCTCGGTCTGGCTCGACAACAACACGACCTCCATCATGCCCTCGACCGGGACCTACGACGCGGCGACCAAGAGCTTCACGGAGATCGCCGAGGAGGGCAAGATGCGGATGGTGACCCGGATCGTGAGCGACACCGAGCATCAATTCGAGATGTACGGGGTCGGCCCGGACGGGAAGGAAATGAAGGTGGGGGAGATCACATATACGAGGAAGTGATCCGCGAGTTCCTCGGCGGCGGGGGGTCGATGGGACCCCTGGCGCGACCTTCCCCACGGTGTCCCGGATGATCGGCCGACCACCGGGAACTAGACCTCGTTCCGAAGCCGCAAGGCGCATACTCGCCTCGGGAGAGCATGAAGATTCACTGGGATTCCCCACGGCTTCTCGGAACTAGTTTGGGCGCAATTGTTTAAGGCATGGCTGGCGGATATGCTTGGGTACTTGAACTCTGGCGCGGCTTTCCGGCCAAGGGTATGATGCCCGGTAATCCATCACGGGCCGCCGCGCATAAGAAAAAATGGGCGCTGGAGTCTGAATCGTGCGGCAGCCGATAAGCTAGGTGTGGCTCTCCGTGTGTCTGGCTGCGGTTCCTTTGTCGGGGGGTGTCATGTTGCGCATTGCCTTCACTGCTCTGCTCGTTGCCATATTGGTCGCTCCATCCGCGGCCGCCCAGGATACGCTCTTCGCGGCGAACCAAGTGGACCCGGCGGGATCCCTGCTGACGGTCAATCAGGTCACGGGCGCCACGACCGTGGTTGGGGCATTCGGTGCCGCGAGCATAGACAAGGTCTCCGGCATGGCATACAACCCAGCCACGGATACGCTCCTGGCGGGGAGCGCTTTTGATGGTGCCGCAGAGCCCCTCTATTCGGTGAATCGCATCACGGGTCTGTTGACGGTCATCGGCGCGGACGTAACGCCCCCGGCTACCTGGGATGGGTTCTCCGATCTGGCGATGCAGCCTGGGACCAACCTGCTGTTTACTTCGGACGGGTTCACCACGACGACCCTCCTAACCGTCAGCCAGGTCTTGGCTGACCTTACCTTGATCGGGACCGTATTGGCGCCTGGAGCAGCGGGGAACGCCATCGAGTTCAACGCGGCAGGAACCTTGTTCTGGGTTGACGATCTGAACTTGCATACCATCGCTCCTGCAACGGCCGTGATCTTGACCACCACGGCCGTGACGTATGGGCCGGGATTCCCGGTACCGCCCGGACTCCGGCGGATCAACAGCATGACGCGACGACCTGCAGATGGGGTGATGTTCGTGTGCGTCGCTGATGGGCCGGCGGGCCCCGTGACTTTTGTCACGACCCACTTGGGGACGATCGACTTGGTCACCGCGATCGTCACCTTCCTTGGGACCAATACGGTCCCCATCGACGCGATTTGCTTCGTCCCCCCCCCACCGGCGCCTGCGGCAGGAGCCGCAGTTGATCCGGATCCGCACGACCGCCGCAAGCGCCTCAAGGGCTGTTTTGTCGGGCAGGCGGGCCCCATCTCCAGCTCGCTATGTTGGATGCTGGGACTCGTCTTGGTCACCCTGATTGCAAAAACCTCCCTCAAGCGCGCGATCGCCTGATGATCACGGGAGAGCCGCCCCAGAGTGCGAGTTCCGGTAGCGTCGCAGACGCACGATATTGCCGCCGCATCGCGCTCTGGGCACTAGGTTCCTTCACCCTTGTCGTCGTGCTCGTATCCAGCCTCCTCTTCTGGGCGATCTCTGAGCGCGTTTCCACGCGCCGTCACTCCTCCACTCGTGGCGGCTCGGGCTCGGCGATAGTTTGCCTGCCGGGCCATGGGTCTCCGCCCGAACACCTGCCTCCTGTGAATCCGTCGCGCCGAATCGAGGCCGAGACGGCCCGGTCTCGAGAAACTCAGGCCCCCTCGGATCCGGCACCGACGGGCGGGCGTACGAACGGCCGGGATTCGTCGGATTCTCACGCAGCGGGTTCAGGCGTGGTCACGGTGCCAGCTACCGCTGCCGCGTCGGTCCGTGACGGAGCCGAAGGAGAGCACGACTCACGAGGCCTCGGCCCGCCGGACGACCGGGAGCCCCGCTCCAGGGAGTTTACAGATCCGGGCGCAAATACCCGACGAGAACTCATCGCTCACGTCCACGCCACGGTCGACTTGAGCGGCGTTCAGCAGGATCTGCTCGACCGCATGCTCGCGAAACGCCAGGAAAATGATTCCCGCCCGCACCAAATCCGAGGTTTGCCCGAAGTCCTCGAGGAGTTCCGCAGGTATCTTACCGCGGAGCAATCGCGAGCCTACGACGCAATCGTTCCGCAACCGCACTGAGAACTGCGTCTAGACCTGGGGCATGCCAGAAAAGTTGGCGCTCCAGGGCGTGCCGAGGAGCATCCTGCACAACCTCTCCCCATTGGGATTTCCTGGGCTCGGCACGGGCCCCCGGCAGGTGACTTCGCGGTCAAGAAGCCCTGAATCGCCCAGGCACGATCTGGTGGAATTTCGAATGCTGCCCAATCCAGTCACCAATCTGAACGACTCCAGGATGCGCCGTCTCTCGATCGGCTGGGTTTTGTTGGTGGTTTCCTTCCTCTGCGGCTGCACAGAGGAGGATTCGACCAAGGGATGGGTCTATCGCCCTGCGGATCACATGCCGCCCCACTTCTTCGAGGTCGCACGATACCCTGTCCCGACCTATCAGGAGGATGGACTTCCAGGCATCGACGTTTACCTGGACGATCAGAAGTTCACCACCCTGAAGCCATCGGACATGCCTGGAAGCCAATGGAAAAAGCCCTCCGATGCCCCAGACCTCCAGGGGCTGGGGATTCCGTTCCGCGCCCCGATCGACTACGACTCGCTCGTGCCCCTGCTCGAATTGTTGGATAGGTTCAAGCTCCGCGACTACCTGTCCATTCGAGTACTCACCCTCACGGAAGGGGTCGAGATCCCGTGCACAATGGTGCAAGATCCCGATTGCCGGTTCTACTTCCTGTTCAACCGCAGGAACATCGCAAAGCTGGAGTTGAGGAAACAGCTTCACAATGTTCCCGGTCAAGCAAGTGCGTGGGTGACTCTCCTGCTGGTCAAGGATGTGAAGTGGATCTGCGTGCGATCCGGGGTCAGGGCCTCGAGCGGGAACGCCCCTCGTTGACATGGTGTGGGGAGCATTTCACGAAAGTTGAGTCTCTCGTAAGAACCCCCCTTTTTCGAAGTCGTCGCAACAAGTCCTTGTCCATCGGCGCGCGAAGCAACGCAATCATTGGACTTGCGACGAGGGCCCGACTTGTTACGAGAGACTCAAAGTTCGCATTCGTGAGGGCTCCTTGATCGAATCGGAACCCCTCCAGCCGCCCGCGCCCTGGAGACGACCGACCTACCTAGAGATTGGACAAGTCAGGATCATTTGGTACCCTTAAGCGATCCCTAGGCGCACATCAGGTGCCACTCTCGCTCCGTGAGGCTTGAGTTCTTTCTACAGCGGAATCGATGACCCTTCCACGCCCCTCCCTCAAGGTCCTCTACCTCCTCACCGTCACCCTCGGCGCCTTCGGCCTCCGCGACCTCGCCCTCGTCATCCTGCTCGCGGCCCTTCAACTCGTTGCCCTGCTCGCGGCCGGAGTCGGCACGCGCCCGCTCCTGCGCACCCTGTGGCGCCTCAAGTTCTTCTTCTCCCTGCTCCTCCTCGCCTACCTGTTCCTGCCGCCCGAACCCGGCCTGGTGCCGCAAGTCATCGCCATCCCCTTCTTCCGCACCCACCTCATCCTCAATCTCACCGGCGGCCTTGCCGGCCTGATCATGTGCACGCGCGTCCTGACCGTCGTGCTCTGCTCCGTCCTGGTCCGCTCGACCGGCGAGCGCGACGACTTCGTTCGCGGGTTGCGCGCGCTCTTCCTTCCCCGCATGATCGCCTACTCCATCGATGGCACCCTCGCGATCCTCGCGGATGGATCGGGGTACGCGCGCGGGGACTTGGCCCCCCGAGGGGGTATGGACGGCGGCGGAGGTGGCGGGGGCCGAGGCCATGGCGGAGGAGGAGGGGGTCGCGGCGGGGGCGGGGGCCGTCACCGGGCCGCTCCATCGACAGCGGCCTCCGTCCCGGGCGCTCCTTCCGCCGCCCAACCCGCCTCCTTCCGCCTTGCCCTCCGCAGCATCCTGCGCGGCGACATCCGCTTCCTCACCGACGGCGTCGTCCGCGCCCTCGACCAGGGCGCCGCCCAGGCTGCGCGGCACGCCGACGAGCTCGGCTCCCCCCAGCGCGCGCGCGATGTCGGCATCATCGCCGGCGTCACCGTGATGATCATGTCCCTCAAATTCCTCAAGGTCATGCCCGGACTGCCCATCGCCCCCGGCCACAAGAACGTCCTGTTCGTCCCCCTCTTCATCCTCGCCGCCGAGCTCACCCACACCCGCTGGGGCGCGACCCTCACCGGCGCCACCATGGGCATCGTCGCCTTCCTGTTCGGCGATGGGAAGTACGGCATCTTCGAAGTCCTCCAGCACGTCGCCAACGGCCTCGCCATCGACATCCTGTGGCCCATCGCCCGACGCCTCCGCCCGTCCGTCATCGTCTACGGCATCGTCGGCCTCCTCGCCTCCCTCTGCCGCTTCGCCACCGTCATCGCGGTCATGCTCTGCCTCGAGACCCGCGAGGCCGTCTACGCCATCCTCGCCCCCTTCGGTCTCCCTCACCTCGTCTTCGGCGCCCTCAGCGGCCTGGTCACCCGCGTCCTCCTCCAGTCCGTCGACGCCCTCCGCGCGGGAGTCGACCGCGGGCGCGCAGCCCGGGTATCCCAAGCGCCACTCGGAACGCCGGCGTGCGCGCCTGTCCCGGCTGCTGCGCCACCGCCCCGTGCGGCATCGACGACGGTGGAGCCCTCGCTGCCTTCGGGCGCGACGTCTCCGGCGGGCGTTCCGCAGGCCCGCTCGTCTTCGCCTGATTCCGAGACTCCGGTGGCGCCAAATTCGCCCGAGTCACCCGTCGCTTCTCAGACGCCGCCGTCGCCGGCCTGCCCCGCTGGTACTCCCGATGTCCCGCTGTGCCCGCCCCCCACATCGCCCACCGCCCCCGCATCCACAGGAGCCCCCCAGCCATGAGCGAGCTCATCCGCGGCAAGGGCCGCACCCACATCAAGAGCCGCCTCATGCGCGAGTCCCTCGTGGACAAGCGCGTGCTGGCCGCGACCCACACCGACCACGAGATCGCCATCCTCCCCAAGGTCAACATCGTCACCCTCGGCGGCCACTCGATCATGGATCGCGGCAAGTCCGCCGTGTTTCCCTTGATCGACGAGATCGCCCGCGCACGCAAGAAACACCAGCTCATCGTCGGAGTCGGCGGCGGCGCGCGCGTCCGCCACACCTTCCACATCGCCCTCGACCTCGGCCTCCCTCTCGGCGGCCTCTCGATGGTCGCCGGCGGCGCAGAAGAACAGAACGAGAAGATGCTCTGCGCCCTCCTCGCCAAACACAACGGCCTCCCGATCTCCAAGGCCGAGTTCCTCCACCTCCCCCTCCACCTCGAGAACGGCATGATCCCGATCATGGTCGGCATGCCCCCCTACCACTACTGGGACCACCCCTCCACCTTCGGCCGCCTGCCCATGAACGGCCCCGACGTCGGCATGTTCATGGTCGCCGAAACCCTCGGCGCGCGCTCTTTGATCTACCTCAAGGACGAAGACGGCCTCTTCACCGCCGATCCAAAAAAAGACTCCACCGCCACGTTCATCCCCAGGATCGGCGCCGGCGAACTGCTTCGCCGCGATCTCCCCGACCTCGTCATCGAGCGCGAAGTCCTCAACCTGATCCAGCGCGCCCACCACATGAAGCAGGTCCAGGTCATCAATGGCCTCGTCCCCGGCCGCCTCGCCGCCGCCCTCGACGGCAAGCACGTCGGCACCATCATCTTCCAGGAGAAGACGGCGTGAGCCGACCGCGCCGGTCCGAGTCCGTCTTCCCAGGCCGAACCGCATCCAGGTTGCGGCATCACCGATCCGCACCCGTCCGCATGTCCCACTGAGAGGCTTCGCCCCAATGATCCGTCCCCTCACGCTCGGCCTCCTGGCCGGCGCTTTCTCCGTGCCGGTCATGGCCCAGGACCCGCTCACGCTCGCCGGCGAACCCGTCCGCGTCGAGACCGGCCTCGTCGCCGGCACCGCCGTCGGCGCCGGCAAGGACGTCCTCGCCTTCCAGGCTATAGCGCTCACCAAAAAGGACCCACCCCTGCTCACCTACAGGGACCCACCTCCGAGTACTGTCCGCCTGGGAACATGCCTACGAGTTCATGCGCATGAACACTTAAGTCCTTTCGCCACAATGGCTGCCATAGTAGGTTCGTCCGACTACTTGGAAAGAAACAGTCTCGTTGGGTGGGTCCCTTTATCTGAGCGCAGGTGGGTCCTTTTATCTGAGCGCCATAGTCAGGGCATCCCCTTCGCCGCGCCTCCCGTCGGGGCCCTCCGCTGGAAGCCTCCGCAGCCCCCCACGCCCTGGGAAGGGGTGCGCCCGTGCACATCCTTCGGTCCGGTCTGCCCCCAGCCCAAGTCCGCCTTCGGCCAGACCCCCGAGCCGCAGAACGAGGATTGCCTGTATCTGAATGTCTGGTGCCTTGCCGCCCGACCCGAAGCGCCGCGCCCGGTCATGGTCTGGATCCACGGCGGCGGGCACACCACCGGCGCCGGTTCCCTCGGCATCTACGACGGAGCCAACCTCGCCCGCAAAGGCGTGGTCCTGGTCACGATCAATTACCGGCTCGGCCCGCTCGGATTCCTCGCCCACCCGGCGCTCTCCCAGGAGTCCCCGGACGGCGTCTCCGGCAACTATGGCGTGCTCGACCAGATCGCCGCGCTCGCCTGGGTGCAGCGCAACGTCGCCGGGTTCGGCGGCGATCCCAAGCGGGTCACGATCTTCGGCGAGTCCGCGGGCGCAAGCAGCGTCACCGCCCTCATGGTCTGCCCCCAGGCCCGGAGCCTGTTCCACCGCGTGATCGCCGAGAGCGGCTTCGCCGGCGGCTACCGCAAGCTGCGCGAGCCCTGGATGGGGCAGGACTCCGCCGAGTCGATGGGCGAGGAGATCGCACGCACGCTCGGCTGCGCCGGAAACGAGGATCCGCTCGCGGCGCTGCGCGCGGTCCCCGCCGAGGAGATGGTCACGAAGCTCAAGCCGGTCGTCGGCCTCATCGGCAAGGGCTTCAAGTTCCGGCCGGTGATCGACGGCGCGGTCCTTCCGGACGACCCGATGCTGCTCTTCCAGGCGGGAAGGATGGCGGACGTCCCGTTCCTGACCGGGACCAACGCCAACGAGGGCACGCTCTTCCTACCCGCGCTGCCGATCAAGCGGCCGCAAGGGTACGAGTTCGTGGTCCGCCGGATGTTTCCCGAGGACGCGGAGGCGATCCTGATGCTCTTCCCCGCCGCCGCCGCGGCCGACGTGACTCCGGCGCTCGACGGAGTCCTCGGGGTCAGCGCGTTCGTCGCTCCCGCCCGCGCCGCGGTGCGCGCACAGGCGCGGCGGAAGGGCGCGCCCTGCTTTCTCTACCAATTCACGCGTGTGCCGCCGGGCCAGATCGGAGAAACACTCGGGTGCTTTCATGCCGCCGAGATCGCCTACGTCTTCGCGAATCTCGACCTGATGCCGGGAGCAACCGAGACGGACACGAAACTCTCGGCAACCATGAGCGACTGCTGGGTGCATTTCGCCGAGACGGGGGACCCGAACGGCGCGGGCCTGCCGGAGTGGCCGCCCTACGACGCCGAGTCGGACGGACACCTGGAGTTCGGCGATGTGATCCGGAAGGGAGCGGGGCTGCGGGCGAAGGCCTGCGACCTGTTCGACCAGATCGGCCAGAAAATGCGCGAACGGAAACCAGCCGCGGCCGGCGAGGAGCCGGATCTGGGCGACGAACCCGGCGAAGGGAGCAAGTGAGCATGACCAGGAAGAAGACTGCCCCGGCGACGGCGGGCGCGCGCCGCGAGATCGCGACCCCGCTCCAGGGAAAGACGCTCTCGGAGAAGGACATCGAGCGCGGGCTCGACTATCCCGAGACGATCCGCATCCTCCCCGACGTACACGTGCTGAAGGTGGGCGGGCAGAGCATCATGGACCGCGGCCGCTCCGCGGTCTACCCGGTGCTCGAGGAACTGGTGGCGAGCAAGGATCGCCACAGTTTCCTGATCGGCGCGGGAGGCGGGACGCGGGCGCGACACGCGTACCACATCGCGCTCGACCTCGAGATGCCGACGGGCGTGCTCGCCGCGGTCGGGGCCTCGACGCCGCTGCAAAACGCGCGGATGCTGCAGATGCTGCTGGCGCGGCACGGAGGGATCTTCGTGACGTTCGAGGACTTTCCCAAGCTGCCGCTCTTCCTGCGGCTCGGCTGCATCCCGGTGATGACGGGGATGCCGCCCTATACGTACTGGGAAAAGCCCGCCCCGGTCGGGCGCATCCCGGCGAACCGGACCGACGCCGGGGTCTACCTCACGGGCGAGTTCCTGGGCGCGCGCTCGGTGATTTTCATCAAGGACGAGAAGGGCCTGTACACCGACGACCCGAAGAAGAACCCGAAGGCGAAGTTCATCCCGCGCATCACCGTGCAGGAGCTGCTCGAGCAGGACCTGGACGACCTCGTGGTGGAACGCGTAGTGCTCGAGTACATGACGCGCGCGACCCACGTGAAGTCGATCCAGGTGATCAACGGCCTCGAGCGCGGGAACATCACCCGCGCGCTCGAGGGGGAGCATGTGGGGACGATCATCGAGGTGGCGTGAGGGGCGGGGCGCGGCCGCTCGCGAGCGTCCCGGCTATCCGTCTCGGAGCAAGGTCCGAACGAGCCGCTGCGCCAGTTGATAAACGTCCGAAGCTTCGCCCGGTCTTCGTTCGCCCACCAGCAGCACCACGACCCGCCGCTTCCGCGGGTCGGACCGGTAGATGACCCGGTATCGTGAGCGAGTTGCGCGAATGCTGCGGAGCCCGTCGAGGGGAGCTTGCAGCGGCTTGCCCTGGCCGTCAGGTTCTTCGGCCAGACCGTCGATGGAACTCAGAACCTCGCGACGCGCCTTCGGGTCGCGGATCCCGCCCAAGGATTCGTAAGCCGTCTGGGTGAGGCGGAGCGTGAACATGGATCGCTCGGCTACTCCTGGTCATCGAGACGCTTCCGAGCTTCCTTCCACGACATCGTGCGTCCGCCCGCCGCTTCGCGGAGGGCGCGACGCAGGCGACTCATCGTCTGCGGATCCCGAAGGATCTCCAAGGTCTCGACGAGCGAGTCATAGAGTTCGGCCGACACGATCGTCATCACCCTTCGGCCGCGCCGCGTCACTTCGATGGCCACGGACGGATCGCGCGCCACCTCATCCGCGATGCGCGGCAGACGAGAACGGGCCTCGGACACGGTGAGAGTCTTCACGGCGGCCTCCGGTGCGGTTCATCTACGGTTCACGGTTCATTGTACGTTTCATTGTACGATTTCTTGTACCGGTCGCCAAGGTCCACCTGCGAAGCTGGTGGAAATGCGTCACGCCGGCGCCACGCCCTCTACACCTTCCGCGCCATCCAGCGCCTCGCCCGCTTCCGGAACGGCCTCGCCGGCGCCGGTGTCCACATCCGCCTTCCGCCGGCGGAAGAGTTTGCCCACACCGCTGCCGATGGCTTTTCCGCTCGCGGCGAGGCCGCTCTTGATCTTCTCGCCCAGCTTGCCCAGGCCGAGGCCGCTCGCCGCCAGGATCTCCTTCCACAGCCTGGCAGAGATCTCCTTGCTGCGGGCGCCGACCGCCTTGAGCGCGCCCTGGCGCGTCGCCTGGTCCCAGCGTCGGAAGGCGCGACAGCGGTCCTTCGCCAGGCAGCCGATGCGCACCGTCACCAGGGCGTTGGTCATGCCTTCCATCATGGGGCCGGCGACGGAGCCCGCGAGGCTGCCCAGTTGAGCGCCAATGAGCGAGCCGGCTGCTTCGGCGACGCTTTCCAGGTAGCTGGCGACCAGGATCGATCCGGCCACGTCGCGGGCGATCACCAGCGTGCCGGTCAGGCCCGGTCGGCCGAAGTAAATCCGGCTGATGCGAGAGATCATGTTCAGATTGCGCCAGAGCACGATAAAGGCGTCGAGCATGCCGTTCGGCGAGACCGCCGTGCCGATACCGACCGCGAGCGCCTCGCGCCAGACCATCTGGTCGACCTTGGCGTCGAGGGGGGCCAGGAGCTTCGGGATGTCCTGGTCGGTGATCGCACGGACTTCGTCGCGCACCGCGGCCGGCTCCGGCGGCACGGGCTGGGCAAAGCGGGCGATCAGGCTCGCGACCTTGGCGCGCGTGGCGGCGATGTCGGCCGACTGGGCGGACAGCTCCGCGTTGGCGGCCAGCCCTTGCAGATACCGGTCGACGAAGTCCACCTGGCGGGACAGGTCCGCAGTGGTGACGTCTTCCGGCTTGGGCGGCATCGGCGGCGGTAGCAGAGCCTGGGGTGTGGTCCAGTACCGATAGACCGCACGGCCCGCAAGGGCGCCGATCCCGCCGAGGAGGACGAGGAAGAAGGCGGTGCCGAAGAAGGGATGGATCCAGTAGAAGAACCGACCGATGTTGACGACTTCGGCGAAGAGGACCACCGCGGTCACCGCGAAGCCGATGATCAGCACGCGCCGGAGGAATCGCCAGAATGCTTTCACGTCCGTGATGATCCCGGCCGCGGCGGCATCGAGGTCGGGAGACTCGGGGGCAGGCGCCGGGTCCTGCACCGCGAGCGGACCGGCTTGCGACACGGCGGTCGACGCTGCGGCCGTTGCTGTCGCGGCATTCGGAGACGGAACCGCGGTCGATGCTGCGCCCGGAGAAGGGGCCGCGGCAGTCGCGGCGGCCGCAGCCGGTGCGTCAGCGGATTCGGCCGCGGGCGTCCCGCTGGACTCGGCCGGGCGTGCGCCGGCGGCTGCGGCGGACTCCGCCGCAGTCGCGGTCCCCTCCGCGGCGGCTGGCGCGGGCGTCTCGGTCTTGGTGCTGCTGCGCCAGGAGCCGAACCAACCCTTCTTCTCGGCGGCGGAAGCCTCCGATGCGGGCATCTCCGCGTCCGGCGAGGCGGTCGCTGCGACCTCGGCGGCGGGTGCGGCCGTCGCACCCGCGGATTCGGTCCCGGGCGCCCCGCTGTGTTCCGGCGAGCGTGCGTCGACGGCTGCGGTCGACTCCGCCGCAGTCGCGGTCGCCTCCGCAGCGGCTGGTGCGGGAGTCTCGGCCTTGCTGTTGCGCCAGGAGCCGAACCACCCCCTCTTCTCGGCGGCGGGAGCTTCCGGCACGGGCATCTCCGCGTCCGGCGGAGCGGTCGCTGTGGCCGCTGCGACCTCGGCGGCCGGCGTCGCCTCCCCGGCCGGGGACGCGAGAGCCGGATCGGCCGGCGATTCCCCAGGTTCCCCTGCGCGCGCATCGGAGGCTTCAGATATCGGTGCTTCGGCCATTTCGGACGCGGATCCTCCTGCGGTCGCCGGCTCCGACGAAATCGCACACGCATCGGCGACCGCCGGAGGAGTCTCCTTCCTGACGCTGCTCCACGAGCCAAACCATTTCTTGTTTTCTGAAGCGGGGGCCTTCGCCGTCGCGGGCGCTTCCGTTGCCACCGTCTCTGTTGCGGTCCGGTCCTCGACCAGTCGCTCCACCACAGGCGCCGCGTCCGCTTCGAGCGCGCCCGGTTCGAACGCGTGCGCACCGGCGCCGACGACGCCCTCCGCCCCGGGGGGAACGGTCGGTTCCCCGCCGCCGGCCGGAGCAGCCGCGGACGCCGCTACCGGCTCCGGTTCCGGAGCCTGCGAGCGGCGCGAGATCGAACCCACCATGCCCGAGAACCACTTCGAGGCCTTTTGCTTCCGCGGAGCCGCTGCTGCGTCGGCGGTCGGGGTCGCCGGCGCGCCCTGGGATTCCGCCAACGGGTTGGTTTCCGGATCGAGTTCGGCCATGGGTCCCCCCTTTTTTTCTGCGCGCCGGTAGCTTCGCGACGCGCAAGATCCCAGGTCGGACGCGGGCTTCGCCGCACTGGGCGCGTCCGGGCTACTTGGTTTCGATCTTCCCGCCCGATTCGGTCTGCGGCGGATCCGGCGCGGGAGGAAGCTCGCCCGTCCGGATCCACTCCACCCACACCTCCTCGAGCCCGTCCAGGTCCTGCGGGTAGTGGGCGGGCAGGTGCTTGATCGCCTTGTCCATTTTGCTGCCGCCCTGCAGGGTCTTGATGATCTTGCGCACTCCCTCGGCTCCCGCCGCCGCTTCCAGGAATTCGAGCGCGGTCACGCACTCCATGTAATAGATGCGGGCCCGGTCGAAGCCCCCGGCGAAGCCGTGCCCCGCCGCCGGATTCGGCTTGCCGCCGATCTTCGGCGCCCCGGGGTGGTCCATGGCGAAGAACTCGGCCAGCGGGATCCGCTCGTCGAGATTATCGGCCATCAGCTCCCGCTGCGCGTCGCGGATCGCCTGGTGCTCGACGTAAATGGCGATCCCCTCGTCGAGCCAGTCCGGCAGGTAGCTGCCGTATCCGTTGAACTTCTGCTTGAGCGCGGCGCAGCAACCCGAGTTCACCACGAACACGAACATCAGGTGGGCCGCTTCGTGGGGCAGGGGATCTCCACCCCCGATTTGGTTGGTCCGGCCGTACGCCGGCCAGAGATTCTCGCCCATCGGGTGATGCGCGTACCAGGGCAGGACCCACTTCGCGCCGTGCTTGTAGTAGGGCCGCTGGTCGGCCCACTGCTGCTGGGCCTTTTGCGGGTCGGCGAGGACCAGGGCGCCCCGCGGCCCCGCCTTCCCCATGAGGGCGATGAACCGCTGGGCCGCGGCTTCCACCATCTCCTCCTTCGCGACCGCGATCTCCTTGCTCGGCGCGAACATGTCGAAGTGCTCGGTGCGGTGAAACTGCAGCCCACCGGGGTTCCCCTTGGGCTGCTGAGCGCCGGCCGGAACCCCCAGCCAGCTCAGGAGGATCACGAGGCCGAGCCACCGAACGCGCATGCCGCGGCTCCGACGAAAGGCGCGAGCATTATAGGGTCCCGCCCCGGCAAGCGCCAAAGCGAATCCCGCTCGGCCCGTTCACGAATCCCGCCGGCTCGGGCGCGACGGTCCTTGGGCTAGCCGTCCCGCCCGGCCTCGCCCTGCATCAGCCGCTCCACGCGTTCCCGCTCGACGGTGACGTCGAGCCGCCTGGGTTGGGCGACCATCACGAGCCCGGGCGGGGCGTGACGCGGCCGGGTGACGTACTTGCGCTGGGTGTAGGTGACCGAGGCGCGCCCGGCGGTGCGGAATTTGGAGTGCCAGATCGCCAGCGTCGCGGCGTCGAGCAGTGTCTCCAGCGAGGGGCTTTTGCCGCGGTCGGTGCGCACCACGACGTGCGCTCCCGCGGCATCCTCGACGTGAAGCCACGTGTCGTGGCCGTTGGCCAGGCGGAAGGTCAGGATGTCGTTCTGGCGCGCGCTCGACCCGACCATGATGACCGAACCATCCTGCGAGACGAAGCGCTTCGGCTGGTCGGCCGCTCCGCGCTCGCGCTTGCGCCGGTGCGGGGCGGCGTCGGCCGCGGCCTTGCCGGTGCGCCGCACCCGGAACGCGCCGCACTCCTCCTCGAGCGCGTCGAGGACGCGCACGTCGGCGGCTGCGCGCGCGCGCTCCTCGAGGCCCGCAACCCGCTCGAGCGAGCGTGCGACCCCCTGCAGTTGGCGCGCGACCGTCTCGCGACCGGCTTTCGCCTTGCGGTACTTCTTGAAGTAGCGCTCGGCGTTGTGCATCGGCGGCAGCGCCGGGTCGAGCGCGACCGTGACTTCCTTCAAGTCAGGGTCGAAGAAGTCCTGCAACCGGGCCTCGACCTGACCGGTGCGGATCGCGTGCAGGTTCGCCTTGATCAGCTCGCCGAGCTCGCGAGCGCGGTCGGCCCCGGCCGTCTCCACCTGCGCCCGCTCGAGCGACCCGCGCCGGCCCTCGAAGCGTTGGCGCAAGTCGGCGAGCAACGCGAGCAGCGTGCGGCGGTGCTCCTCGAGGGCCCGGGCGGCTTCCTCGGGCCCGAAGATGGCCTCTGCGGCGGCGCTCGCGTCCGCCAGACCCGCGGCCGCGCGCGCGGCTTCCAGACGGCCCGCGGGCGGCTCCACGACCTCCCGCGCAGGCATCGGGACGTAAGCGTGGCCCGGGGCGATCTCCCGGAACCGGGTCCGGCGGTGCTCGTGGGCTTCCAGGATCGTGCCCGTCGCATCCAGGCAGATCAGGTCCGGGCGCTGGCCGAACAGTTCGGCGACGATCGCGGCAACGGGGGCTTCGACCTCCGGGTGGGGCTCGAAGTCGATCCGCACCACGCGTTCGCCGGGGATCGCGGCGATACCGGCGATGCGGGCGCCACCCAGGCGCGCGCGCAGGAACTGGCACAGGCGCGGCGGAGCGGCGGGCGGAGGGGGCGGATCGGCGATCAGGTGGCAGCGGGCGAGCCCGGGAGTGGCGCTGAGCAGGAGGTAGCGGGTGCGCCCGGGGAGGCGGAACTCGAGGACGATGGCCGCGGGAAAGGGCTGCGTAACGCCGACCACGCGGGCGTCCGCCAAGGCGGCGTGAGCTTCCGCGGCGAGGGCGGCAATATCGGCAGCATCGAGTTCGAAGGGTCTCATGACAGGGATCAGCGTACACCCCCCCCCCACGTCCGGCTGCCGAAAAAGGCACGAGCCGCGGAGAAGTCTCCGCGGCGCGCGAAAAACATGGGGGAAGCGGTTGTGTGGGACCCGGATGCCGGCGTCGCAAATTCTTCCGTCGTGTGTAACCGGTCGGATTGGCTCGGCCGACGCTCGACCCCGTCGGGTCAAAACCGTCCAGAAGGGCGGCCTCCAAGCGCCCACACAACCGCTTCTTGGAGAGGGTAGATCAAAGGCTGCAAGGGTTCGGAAAGCCGTCCGGGGGCAGCCGCGTCCCGGCGCTCGAAGTCTTGCGGCGAGATCAGGACAGACTTCGGTTGTCCAGCTCCACCCACCTCACCTAAGGGCCACCACCCATCTATCGGCCCGTCTTCCATAGATTATAAATCATAAAGCACGAAAGTCAAGAATAAAGAGATCGCCGTTGGTCATCCAAGCTATTCCAGAAAAGCAATACCGATCGCGGGTTGCGGAGTCGAATCCAGAGCGGCCGCGGAAGACCCGAGATTTCTCCCGTTTTTCTCGCGATTCGCCAGGATCGATCGCGGCGGCTCCGAGCCCCGGGCTTTTCTGTTGACACCTGGACCGCGGAACGCTAGGCTTCTCGGTCCCGAAACCCTTCGTATCAAAGCAGGTTCGACTGCGCGCGCCGCCGTGCGAGTGCAGATTCCCTGGCTCGGTCGGATCGCGCGAGTCCGGAGAGGGCTCCGCATCCGGCGACTTGCGCATCGCGCGCGCCGCGATGAGCCGTTCGGACGGGTGGGCTACCGACGCTGCTTTCGGGCTCCGGCGCGGGATGGGCGGGCCGCCGGTGCGGGACGCTCGGACCGGGATCGTCCAAGATCCGTGGCGCTGCGGGTGTCGCAGGTGCCCGTGCGGTCCGCCGAGGTCCGGCTCCGCGCCGGCCGTACGTCGGCTCGTTCGCGATTCGGTGTTTGTTTTTCCCGGCGCGGCGGAGCCGCAGCCGAGCCGAAGATCTTCGCGCGGAGCGAAGGTTCTCGGCGATCGTAGAGTAGTTTGGGTCCTTCCATGGCTGCCATCGCCGCCGTCGTCCTCGCAGCGGGTGAGGGTACCCGCATGCGCTCGACGCGTCCCAAGGTGCTGCACGACGTGTGCGGCGCCCCGATGCTGACGCACGTCCTGGCGACGGCCCGCGCGCTCGGCGCATCCCCGCTCGTCGTGGTCGCGGGGGCCGGCGAGGCCGAGGTTCGCGCCGCCGTCTCCGCCGCCGACCTCGCCTGGGTGTCGCAGCCCGAACGCAAAGGCACCGGCGACGCCGTCCGCCGTTGCCGCGCCGCGCTGGCGGGCTTTTCCGGCACCGCGCTCGTGCTCTATGGCGACGTCCCGCTGCTGCGCGCCGAGACCGTGCGCGGCTTGCTCGACGCGCACCAGCGGGCCGGGGCGTGCGCCAGCGTCCTCAGCTGCGAGGTCCCAGACCCGGCGGCCTACGGCCGCATCGTCCGAGGCCGAGACGGATTCCTGAGCGCGATCGTCGAGTTCGCCGACGCCACGGAGGACCAGCGCAGCATCCGCGAGATCAACTCCGGCCTGATGGCGCTCGAGCTGCCGATCGCCTGGGAGCTGCTCGACCGGCTTCAGCCGAACAACCGCAAGCAGGAATATTACCTCACCGACGTCGTGGCCCTGGCGCTCGCCTCCGGGAAGCGCGCGGTCGCCCACCGCGCCGGCGACCCCGGGGAATGTCTCGGGATCAACACCCAGGAAGAGCTCGCACGCTCCGCCGCCGTGCTCAACCGGCGCAACCTCGCCGCCCACATGGCGGCCGGGGTCCGCGTGATCGCCCCCGAGCTCACTTGGGTCGAGGCGGGCGTCGAGATCGGTCCGGAGACGGCCATCCTCCCCTTCAGCGTGATCCACGCCGGCGTCCGCATCGGCTCGCATTGCGAGGTCGGCCCGTTCGCGCACCTGCGCGCGGGCGCCGTCCTCGAGGACCACGCGGAGGTGGGCAACTTCGTGGAGGTCAAGAAGTCCCGCCTCGGACGCCACTCCAAGGCCAAGCACCTCAGCTACCTGGGCGATGCGACCATCGGCGCGCGGGTGAACATCGGCGCCGGCACGATCACCGCCAACTACGACGGCAAAGCCAAACACGAGACGATCATCGAGGACGGGGCCTCCACCGGGAGCGGCACCGTCCTCGTGGCACCCGTGCGCATGGGGAAGAACAGTTCCACGGGCGCAGGCGCGATCGTCACCCGCGGGCACGACGTGGCCGCGGGGGAAACCGTCGTGGGCGTGCCGGCACGCCCGCTCCGCGCGGGGTCCAGGTCCGGGGGGAAGCCATGAGCCGCAAGAACATCCTGCAGGTGTACTCCGGCAACGCCAATCGGGACCTCGCTCGCAAGGTCGCCGACTACATCGGCGTCCCGATCGGCAGCGCCACGGTCGCGCGCTTCCCGGACCAGGAGATCGACGTCAAGGTACACGACGACGTGCGCGGCGCCGACGTCTACGTGGTCCAGCCGACCTGCCCGCCGGTGAACGAGAACCTGATGGAACTCCTCATCATGGTGGACTGTCTGCGGCGGGCTTCGGCCGACCGGATCACCGCGGTGATCCCCTACTACGGCTACGCCCGACAGGACCGCAAAGCCGAGGGCCGGGTGCCGATCACCGCCAAGCTGGTCGCCGACCTGATCGTCGCCGCCGGCACCTCCCGCGTGCTCACCATCGACCTGCACGCCGCGCAGATCCAGGGCTTCTTCAACATCCCGGTCGACCACATTTACGCGGCTCCCGTGATGATGGACCACTTCCGCCGGCTCGAACTGCCGGACCTGATGGTGGTCTCGCCCGACGTGGGCAGCCTCAAGATGTGCCGCGCGTATGCCAAGCGCCTGGGCGTCGGCCTCGCGATCGTCGACAAGCGCCGCACCGGTCCGGAAGAGACCGAGGTCGCCCACGTGATCGGCGAGATCAAGGGCAAGACCGCCCTCTTCGTCGACGACATGATCTCGACCGCGACCTCGATCACCGAGGCGATCAAGGTCGCCCGCGAGCGTGGCGTGCGCGACGTCTACATCGCCGCGACCCACCCGATCCTGTGCGGCCGGGCAATGGACAAGCTCGACGCGGTGCGTCCGACCGCGGTGGTCGTGACCGACACGATCCCGCTCGGCGAAAACAAGAAGCGCGACTTCATCCAGGTCCTCACCACGGCGAATCTGCTGGGCGAGGCGATCAAGCGGATCCACAAGAGCGAATCGGTCAGCTCGTTGTTCGTGTAGGAATCTTCGCAGAGGATCAGCCCGCGGCCGGCGGTCGCGAGTCCCGGCGACGGCGCCCGGACCCGCAGTCCCCGCCGCGGACCCGGACCAGGAGGAGAACCATGGAACTGATCAAGCTGGACGCCCAGGTGCGCGCGCGCAAGGGGAGCCGCGAATCCCGCAAGCTCCGCTTCACGGGCTTCGTGCCGGCGGTGGTGTACGGCCACAAGCAGGACTCGATGCCGCTCGCGGTGCCGCGCGCCGCGCTGCTCGCCGCGCTCAAGCGGGGCGGCCGCCTGTTCACCCTGGACGCGGGGGGCAAGGAAGAGAACGCCTTCATCGCCGACCTGCAGCACGACGCCTTGACCGACGAGATCCTCCACGTCGACTTCACCCGCGTGGACATGAACGAGGAGATCTCCCTCGAGGTCGGGCTCAAGTTCCACGGCACCGCCATCGGCGTGGTGCACGGGGGCTTGATGGAGGAGATCAAGACCGGCGTGCGCGTGAAGTGCCTCCCGGCCGCGATCCCGAGCCACCTCGTGGTCGAAGTGGCCGGCGTGGAGCTCCTGTCGGCGCTCTACGTCAAGGACCTCGTCCTCCCGCCGGGCGTGGCCATCGACGACAACCCGGACCAGATGATCGTGCGCGTGATCGAAAAGGTCGAAATCGTCGAAGCCGCGCCGGCCGTCGAGGCCGCGGTTGCGGCGGCGCTCCCGTCGAGCCCGGAAGTCATCGGCAAGAAGAAGGAAGAGGAAGGCGAAGCGGAGCCGGCCGAGAAGGGCAAGGAAAAACCGGAGAAGAAGGAGAAGGAGGAGAAGAAGGGCAAATAGCGCCCGCTTCCTGCGACCGCCATGCACCTCGTCGTCGGCCTCGGAAACCCCGGACGCCGCTACCAGGGAACCCGCCACAACGTGGGCTTCCTGGTGGTGGACCGGCTGGCAGGGAAACTCGGCGCCGAGGTGTCGCGCCGCGGGTTCGAGGGGGCGTACACGGAGGCGCGCGACGGCGAGCACCGGTTGGTCCTGTTGGAGCCGCACACGTACATGAACCTCTCGGGCCAGAGCGTGCGCGCCGCGACCGATTGGTTCAAGCTGACCCCGGACGCCGTGATGGCGGTGTGCGACGACATCCACCTGGAGCCGGGAAAGCTGCGCATCCGGCGCAAGGGGTCCAGCGGCGGACAGAAGGGGCTCGAGTCGATCGGGCAGCATCTGGGAACCGAGGAGTTCTCGAGGCTGCGCGTCGGCGTGGGCGCCCCGGAACTCTCGGTGGACTGGGCCCGCTGGGTCCTGGAGCCTTTTGCCGAGGCCGAACGCGCGGGGATCGACGAGGCGGTCGATCGCGCGGCCGAGGCGGTCCTCGCGTGGGTGCGCGACGGGATCGAGGCGTGCATGAACCGGTTCAATGGTTAGTCAGGCCCGGCCGGAATACCCAGGCGGCCGACTGAATCTTCCGTACCGACCTGAAGTGACACGAGGAGCGAACCATGGCGAGAATGTACGAGGGGATGTTTCTGATCGAGCCCACGATCGCGTCGAAGGAGTGGGACAAGGTCGTGGCCAACGTGCACGGCCTGCTCAAGAAGTACGATTTCACGATCAAGTCAACCACCAAGTGGGCGGAGCGCAAGCTGGCCTACGAGGTGAAGAAGCACAAGCGAGGCACGTACCTGCTGACCTACTTCGAGGGACCGCAGGACGGGATCGCCAAGGTCCGGCGCGAGTGCGAGCTCTCGGAAACGATCCTGCGCGCGCTGATCCTGCTGCATCAAAAAGGCGCCAAGATCGTCGACACCGTGGCTCCGCCTCTGCGCGAGGACGAGCGCCGCGGCGTGATGTCCGTCGGCGGCCCGCGCGGCCCGCGCTTCGGCCCGCGCTAGACGGAAGGCCGGGAGCCGTGCGAATTGGTTCCCAGGCCGACCGGACCGAACGACGAATTCCTCGGAGCGTCGCCGGGTGAATCCGCGGCAGCCACCGGAACGCTCGAAGGTCGCCGGCGCCCATAGCATCCTCGACGCGCCGAAAGCCCCAACCGCTGGTGGCGTTATGTGTCAACCGGATAGGCATGGGTGCTTCGAGGCTGGAGGCGCGCTAGTTCGGGGCGGGCAGTTCCACGCCGAAGCACTTGAGCACCAGCTCGATGAACCGCTTGTTCGCGGATTCGATCGCGAGCCAGGCGCGCCGGAACGGCGCCTCGCCGATCGCCCACTGCTCGCGTTCCGAGTAGCGCACCACGGCCTCCTCCGGGAAGCCCCAGGCCCGGATGTCGACGTTCGTGCCGTTGCTGACGTGCCCGCGGTAATTGGTCTCCCAGTCGCGGATGACCAGGTGCAGCCCACGCTGCTTGCCGCCGTACTTGCGCTCCGTGAAGTCGTCCAGACCCTCAGGGTGCGGGCGGCGGACGCGCCGGTCCACCATCATCTTGAGCGGTCCGCCGGAACGCGATAACAGCTTCGACAGGTTGTCGACCGCGTTCCCGGCACCCACGGCGCGCTCCATTTCGTGATTCTCGACCAACCGTGAGGGGTCTTCCGGGCTCTCTTCGATGTGGGGAACGTTCACCGGACGGGGAGTCACATGGCCGCCGCCGTGTTTCCGGCTCGCCACCGGAGCTCGACCCTTCGGACGGCCGGAAGAAGACTTACGGCGGGTTCCGCCGGAAGACCTGCGCGAGGTATTGGCCATCTCCTGCGCTCCTTGTGCCGCAGTCAACGTGTCCGGGTTCGGGCCGCGGTTCCGCTAGCCCGGATTATTCACGAACGGCTCCGCCGTTCGCGAATAACCCGGCTGCAACCGGCCTTCCAGGCCAGTTGCAGCTGGATACGCCCCGCCCAGCGCGCGACACACGGTGTCGCGCGCCGGTCGGCCCGCGGCCCTGGCTGCGACGCAGCCAGGAGGCCGCGGGCGGATGATTCATGAATCCGCTGATGCGGCTTCATGAATAATCCGGGCTAGGTGATCTCGTTGATCTCCCAGAAGTTTCGGAACTCGTCGACCGTAGCGGCGTGGACCTTCTCGGGCGGGGGCAACTGGATCTTCGCCGGGTCGCTGCGCTTTTCGAGCTTCTTGAGCTGCGCATAGTACGTCACCGCGCGCAGCGGGCGACCGGCGTCGTCGCATTCGAAATACGTCCACGCATCGCCCATCCGACCCCGGTACATCGAATGCTTGAGGTACTTCATCCCGCACGCTCGCTCCAATCGGACCGCGGGATTCTACCCGCGCGCGCGGAGCCCGCGCAACCATCGCGCGCCTGGGTGCCTGGGTCCGGGGAAGTGCGGGGGGGGCGATCTTCAAGCTGCCGATCCGCTGAATCGCGTGTTCGAGTCATGCGCCGGAGTCTCGCGCGTCGCGCGCAACGAGGTGCAACTCGGCAACCCTTGCTCCGCCTCACCCGCCGGACGTAGACTGCCGTCGTTCCTGCCGGGAGGCCTCGCCACGCCCATGCCCCGTCCGGTCGATCTTCTGCTCGGCCGCCTCGCCGTCGAACGCGGCCTGCTCACGCGGGCCCAGGTCGATGAGGCCCTGTGCGCGCAAGCGGCCCAGACCCCCGCGCCGCCCCTGGGCGTGGGCCATCCGCGCGAGAGCGTCCTGGCGCCGCTGGCCGTGATCCTCGTCGAGCAGGGCTGGCTATCCCACGCGCAGGTCGAGGAGCTGTTGGCCGCACCGGCACAGGCGTTGGCGGGAAGCCAAACGCCGACCATCGTGGAGACGGGTGGGAGGGCCGGCTCGGGCTCGAGCCCGACGCCCGGGACCGCTCCGACCGGCATGGACGCCGGCGGAGAGTCGCGCGCCGCGGCCCCGGCCGGCCGACGGTTCGGCAAGTACGAACTGCTGGAGGTGCTGGGACGCGGCGGGATGGGTGTGGTGTACCGGGCGTATGATGCCGCGCTGCAGCGGGAAGTGGCGCTGAAGACGCTGCCGGCAGGCGACTCCATCCATCCGGAGGAGACGGCGCGGCTGCTGCGAGAGGCGCGGACGGCGGGGGCGCTGGACCACCCGGGGATCGTGCCGATCCACGACGTGGGGGTGGTGGACGGAGTACCTTATCTCGCGATGGCGTGTCTGCGAGGGAAGACGCTGGACCGGTTGCTGGCGGAGGGCGGGCTGCCCGGATTGCCGGCGCGGGTGCGGGTGGTGGCGGAGGCGGCGCATGCGATCGCGCACGCGCACGGGCGAGGGATCGTACACCGGGACCTGAAGCCGTCGAACGTGATGGTGGGGGCGGACGGCGCCGTGTGCGTGTTGGACTTCGGGCTGGCGCGGGGCCTGGAGCGAGGTACGCGGCTGACCGCGACCGGGCAGTTGCTGGGGACGCCGCAGTACATGCCCCCGGAGCAGATCGAGGGGGAGCAGGAGCGGATCGGTCCGTGGACGGACGTGTACGCTCTGGGGGCGATGCTGTACGAGGTGCTGACGGGGCGGCTGCCCTTCACGGGAACGACGGTGGCGGAGATCTTCGCGAAGGCGCTGACGCGGGAGCCGGAGCCGCCGCGGCGGCATGGCGCGCGGGTGCCGGCGGACCTGGAGACGATCTGCCTGAAGTCGCTGGCGAAGGAGCCGAAAGCGCGCTATCGGACGGCGCAGGAGCTGGCGTCGGACTTGCAGAGGTACCTGGACGGGGAAGCGATCGAGGCGCGGCCGGAGGCCTGGTGGGAGCGGCCCGCGCGTTGGGTGCGACGCCGGAAGGTCCTGACGGCGGTGGGGTCAGTGGCGCTGCTGGCGCTATCGGCCGTGGCGGTGTTGGGCTGGGTGGCGCGCGAGTACCAGGCGAAGTTTCTGGCGGAGCTGCGCGGCAAGGCGGGCGTGTATCTGGGCGCGACGCTCGATCTGCGCCGGGCGGGGCTGTCGATGGAGAAGGCCAGGCAGGACTATCTGCCCAAGCTGCGGGAAGCGGCGCGGCGGGCGGCGGAGGCGGATCCGCGGAGTCCCGAGCCGCACTATCACGTCGGGCGGATGCTGCGCGCGCTGATGGACTTCGACGCGGCGAAAGCCGAGCAGGACCGGGCGCTGAAGCAGGATGCGGACTACGCCCCGGCATTGTACGAGCGGGGCGTGTACTGGGCGGCGCAGCGGCGGCAGCGGGTGCGGGTGCTGCGGAACGAGTGGTTGCGCAAGGAGGGGGAGCGGCTGGCGGGCGCGGGGGCGCTGACCAAGGGCGGCCTGGGCGGGGAGAAGATGAAGCCGGTTCCGAGCGACGTGGAGCTCGCCGCCCCCGACGGCGAGGCCCGGCGGCTGCTGGCCGCACTGGTGGCGGACCTGACGCGGCTGGAGGCGGCGGGACCCGCGGACCGCGGTGGGACGTATCTCAGCGAGGGGATGCAGGCGTGCGCACGCGGGCTCTTGCGGATGGCAGCGGGGACCGAGCAGAATCGAGCGGAGGCGCACGCGCTGTTTCTCGCGGCGCGCGGCGAGCCGTCGCCGCCCGAGGAGGCGACCGAGGGGTTGGCGGAACTCCTGCTGGCGGCCGGGCGCGACGAGGACGCCATCGCGGCGTACGCGGCGGGGCTGGAGCAGGATCGAGGCTACGTTCCGTTCCGGATCGGCCGCGGCAACGTGGGCACGAACTGGGGCGTCTTCAAGATGAACCGGGGCGCGGACCCGGGACCGGTCTTCGCCGAGGCGATCGCCGACTTTGGCAAGGCGCTGGAGCTGAACCCCGCGTCCGCCGAGGCGTGGTTGGGTCGGGGCAACGTACGCACGAACTGGGGAAACTTCAAGATGGCCCGGGGCGAGGACCCGGGGCCGGTCTATGCCGACGCGATCGCCGACTATGGCAAGGCGCTGGAGCTGAACCCCGGGTTCACGGAGGCGTGGATGCGCCGGGGCGCCGTGCGCTCCAACTGGGGCGTCCTCGAGCAGACCCGTGGCGAGGACCCGGGGCCGGTCTACGCCGACGCGATGGCCGACTACGGCAGGGCACTGGAACTCGACCCCGCGTCCGCCGAGGCGTGGCTGCGCCGGGGCAACGTGCGCACGAACTGGGGCGGCTTCCAGCAGAACCGAGGCGAGGACGCGGGGCCGGTCTATGCCGACGCGATCGCCGACTACGGCAAGGCGCTGGAGCTGAACCCCGCTTCCGCCGAGGCGTGGAGAGTCCGGGGCCTCGTGCGCACGAACTGGGGCCTGCTCCAGATGAACCGGGGCGAGGACCCGGGGGCGATCTATGCCGAGGCGATCGCCGACTTCGGCAAGGCGCTGGAGTTGAACCCCGCGTCCGCCGAGACCTGGATGCGCCGGGGCATGGTGCGTACGAACTGGTGCGTCTTCAAGAAGAACCGGGACGAAGACCCGGGGCCGGTCTGCGCCGACGCGATCGCCGACTACGGCAAGGCGCTGGAGCTGAACCCCGCCTCCGCCGAGGCGTGGATGCGCCGCGGCATGGTGCGCACGAACTGGGGCAGCTACAAGATGAAGCGGGGCGAGGATCCGGGGCCGGTCTACGCCGAGGCGGTCGCCGACTACGACAAGGCGCTGGAGTTGAACCCCGCCTCCGCCAAGGCGTGGATGCACCGGGGCCTCGTGCGCACGAACTGGGGCAGCTACAAGATGAAGCGGGCCGAGGATCCGGGACCGGTCCACGCCGAGGCGATCGCCGACTTCGACCGCGCAGTGGCGCTCGACCCGGGCTCCGCCGAAGCACGTTGGCGCCGCGGGCGGCTGCACCATGCGCAGCGCCGCTGGCCCGACGCCGTCGCCGATTTCGCGGCCGCCCTCCGGAACAACCCGGCGAGTGACGCGAACTTCCGCACCCAGCTCGCCGAGGCGCGCGCCCAGCTCGCCGGCACGGTGGGAACCCAGTCCGTCCCGCCTTGGCTCGACACGCTGCAGCGCGCGCACGGAGCATTCCAGTCACGGGACTACGCGACCGCCGGCCCGGCATTCGAGGCCGGATTTCACGCTTTCGACGCCCTCTCCCCCTCCGACCGCACGCGTCTCCTCGCCGACCCGACCGTGCGCGCGACCCTCGTCAAAGCCCGATACCACATCGCATGCGTCCTCTCCCTCGCCTCCACCGGACGCGACCGCCCCGACGCCGCGGCCCACGACGTCCCTCCCGCCGACGCCGCGCGCCTGCGCGACACGGCCTTCACCCACCTCGACCAGGCGATCGACCTGGGATATGCCGACGCCGCCCACCTGGAAGCGGACACCGACCTCTGCCCGCTCCACGCCGATCCGCGCTGGCGATCCTTGCTGGAACGGATGCCGTCGCATCGGTAACCTCGACCGGCAACGCCCTCGCAGTCCCCCCCCCCCCCCCCCCCCCCCCCCCCGCCACCCCCCCCCGCCCCCCCCCTCCCGCCCGCCCCCCCCCCCGCCTCGCCTTTTCCCGCCCCCCCCCCCCGGGCGACCGTCGCGGCCC
>Ga0082335_1003041_pt1 | contig 28796 bp, 29 predicted proteins | sample Subgrocontami58m_FD_72375 | JGI IMG/M metagenome (GOLD analysis project Ga0082335, IMG submission 72375) | Subsurface groundwater microbial communities from S. Glens Falls, New York, USA - GMW37 contaminated, 5.8 m (SPADES assembly) (version 2) ...
CGCTAAGTATATGCCGGAGGGAAACCGCTCTTCGGTGATCTTTCCGGTCCTGGACCATCTCCACTGGCAATACCTTAGAAAATACCGCGACGGGATAGGCAATCCGGGTCCCAAGGAGTGGAATACTTTTTTAGAGCAGAGCGGGATCGAGTGCACGGTAGTTTATCCTAGCGCCGGACTGGCCGTCGGACGAATAGTGGATGGACAGTGGGCGATTGCCGCCTGCCGGGCTTATAACAACTGGCTCTATGAAAAATTCGTCCATGCAAGCCCGAGGATTAAAGGGATGGCGCTTATCCCGGTACAGGACGTCGAAGCAGCAGTGGAAGAACTACGGCGGGCAATTAAGGAGTTGGGAATGCGTGGCGCCATGCTGCCTTCGAACGGCGAAGGGATTAAAGGACATCTGGGAGCAAAGGTCTACTGGCCTCTTTACGAAGAGGCCGAGAAGCTCGGCTGCTGCCTGGCGGTACACGGAGGATGCCACCATCATTTCGGCATGGACAGCTTCAGCACCTACTATCCGGTTCACGCGCTGGGACATCCGTTCGGCATTATGGTGCAGGCCGCGAGTATGCTGGCCCACGGAATTTTCGACCGCTTCCCCAAGCTCCGAGTCGCTTTCCTTGAAGGCGGGGCCACCTGGGTCCCCTTCTTCATGGACCGGATCGACCGCTCCTACAACAAGGCCCACTTTCAGGTGGATCTCACAGGAGAGCTTTTAGTCGGGCCAAAGCCGGATGAGAAGGCGAGCGACTATTTCAAGCGGCATATTCAAGAGGGGAGAATTTTCGTCGGCTTCGACTGCGACGACAGCGGTCTGGGCTTTGCAGTGCGTAAGGCCGGGCGGGAGCCCTTCCTCTTTGCCAGCGATTTCCCCCACGAGATCTTCGACGCTGAAGTCTGCCGCCACGAGCTGAACGAGCTCCTGAGCCGCGAGGATCTCACGCCCGAGGACAAAGAGGCGGTTGTCGGCGGAAACGCCGCGAAACTCTACAAGTTGAAGGGATGAAGGCGCTCTCCTTCATTCCTTAAGGTCCCGCAGCACGGCGCGGCACGGCGCGCCGTCTGAACCCCGGAGCCTGATTGGAAAACATATGAGTTCATAGCGTCCGGGTTTGATTTCCGAGAGGTCGATCCCCTCGAGGAGTACCACGCCGTGATCCAGAAAGGCGCGGTGGACCTCCACCTGCTCCTCCGCATGCGCCACTGAGAGATAGTCCAGCCCGACCAGCTTTACGCCGCGAGCCACCAAGGCTCGAGCCGCCTCCACAGAGAAAGCGACGAAATTGGGGTCGTAATTAGGCTGCCGCAGGAGCTGGGAATTTCTGGTTTTGAAGAGCAGCCGAGTCTCGCCCTTCAGGTCGATGGCCTCGACGTGTTCTTTCGTGATGTGCCTATCGGCATCGACCGCCTGGACGAGAGCCGGACCGATAAAGATTTCCAACGGCAACGATTCGATCGTGGCGCCGTCAGGGACGAAATGGAACGGGGCATCCACGTGCGTGCCGGCGTGCGCGCTCATCCTGAGGGCCGAAGAGTTATTGTGGTCGCCGCGACTCATGCGCTTGCGCTCGACAAGCTCGAACGGCGGCGAGTTGAGCCACGATACCGTCTCCGAGGATAGATTGAGAGAGATATCGTAGTACTTCATGGCGGCCGCGATTCTATACGATGGGACGCCGCCGTGGCAAGGGGTCAAGCCATCGTTCAATGGGACCCCCCCCAATCCCTTCGCTTCAGTGCCTCCTCGTCGGGAACTCTTAGCTGCTCGCCTCGGGCAGCATCGAAACTCGCCCATAAGACAAATACTGGCTCAGACAGTCGATGCTGCTTATCTTCGGCTTCGCAGAGAGTTCCAACGACTCGGAGTCAATCTTCCGCTCCAGGGACGGCGAGGCCCCTGGGAGAAAGAGGCCGAGGGGAGCGCGAGTGAGGCTGCGGACGTAGGAGTAGAGAGGTTCGGTTAAAGCACTGGCCCATCGGCCGCAGCCGAAAGCGCGTTTCCCGAGGACTCTCTGGCTGCATGTAGCAGAAGCGTCGCCCCCGAGGAGCCACCACATCCTGGCGATCTACTGACCTTTGGAGATCTCCACCGCGGTTTTGGCCAGCGCCACAGGGCTGGGGCGGTCCGAGGCGCTTTTGCTCGCGTAGATCCACTTAACGGTTCCATTGCGATCGACGACAAAGGTTACCGGCGCGGCAACGAAGCCGCTCCAGTGACCCTCTTGTCCAGCACCGACCGCGCGGATCAACTCCCCTTTCGGATCACTGAGGAGACGCAGGGGATAGGGGTCGAGACGGATGTGAGGACGGTCTTCCTGGCAGTCACGCGTCACCCGCTCTCTCAGCTTTCTTCCCTCTTCCGCAGGCTCGACGCTGACGCCGAGGATCTGGATCTTCTCGGGGACATATCTTTCTGATTCGTAAACGAAGGCCGTCACCTGGGCCCGGCACCAGGGTCACCAGCGGCCACGGTAGAAAAAGACCACGGTTGCGGGCGCCTGGGAAAAGACCTGCGGGAATTCCACGGTCTCTCCGTCGATGTCTTGAAGCTTCGCAGCAGGAAAAATGTCACCGACCGCCAACTCAGCCATTTTTCTCCCTCAGCCCCTCCTCAACGACTCGAAGACCTTCTCGGCCGTGATGGGCAGATCCTTGATTCTCACGCCCACGGCATCTTCGACGGCATTGGCAATAGCCGCGGCTACGGGGATGTTGGAGGTCTCGCCAATAGCCATGCTGTTGTACGGCCCGGGTCCTTTGGGGGTCTCCGTCACAACAGTTTTCATGGGAGGTATGTCCTGGATGGTGGGGATCTTATAATCGCCGAAATGTGTCGTGGCCACTTTGCCGTCTTCGATTATCAGATGTTCCATCAAGGCGTAGCCGATTCCCATAACAGTCCCTCCGTCAATCTGACCCTGGTGCATGAGGGGATTGAGCACAGTGCCTGTGTTGTGGGCTTGGGTGTACTTCCTCAGTTTGATCTGCCCTGTCTCCGGATCGACCTCGACTTCGGCAATTTGAGCGCACATGGAGGCCTGATGGACTTTGGTGGCGTCGCTGTAACTGCCGATCACGCTGATGGGCGAGCCTTGCGACTTGACCAGCTCGGCGTACGTCATGCGCCGCTTCGCCCTCTTATAGAGAACGGCCCCATTGGAGAGCACGATCTCATCGGGCGAGCATCCCATCTTTTCAGCCGCGACCCTCTTGATCTCGGCGACGGCTTTCACTGCGGCGTCGTAGCCCGCATTCCCATAGACCCGCGTGCCCCTGCTGCCCCCGATTCCGGTGTCCTTGATTCCGTGTTTGGTATCGAGGGTCTGCACTCGAATTTTCTCCAGCGGAACTTTAAGCTCCTCGGCGACGATCTCGCACAGAAGCGTGTAGGTCCCCCCGCCTTGATCCAGCATGGCGGAGGCGAGCGTGACAGCTCCCTGTTCATCGATCTCCAGTGCCACAGATCCTTGACCACTGTTTGTAACCCACTGCACAAGGGCCACCCCACGGCCTACGTTCTTGGGCTTTGGCTTGTAATAGCCGGCCTCTTTTAAAGCTTTCTTCAATGTCTCTTCGGCCTTGATATAATCGATCTTCTCACCTACAGGATCTACGTCACCGTCACGCATCAGGTTTTTCTTCCTGAACTCAGCCGGCTCCATACCCAGTTTTCGCGCCACCAAATCGAGCTGGCTTTCGTTGGCAAAAAAACCCTGCGGGTCACCGGGCGCGCGCATGTGACCGCAAGGGACCTTATTGGTGTAAACCATATGCTCTTCTATGAACACATGAGGGATTTTGTAAGGGCCGGCTGATAAGTGCGGACCGTTGAGAAAGCCGTTCGGCTTGAAAGCGCCATAGGCTCCGCTGTCAAAAATAAACTCCATATGGTGCGCGACCAGCGTGCCGTCCTTTTTGACTCCGGTCTTTACCTTGATAATCGAGGCGTGTCTGGGATTGCCGGCGATGAACTCCTCGTCATAATCCATGACCATCTTCACCGGCCGGCCGCTTTTCTTGGAGAGGAAGTAGCAGACCGCGATATCCATGAAGTCTCCCTTGCCGCCGAAATCCCCTCCGATATAGCAGGGGTGCACTACAAGTTTTTCGGGGGAAATGTGAATCGCATTGGCCACCTGCTCTCTTATGGCGTAGGGCACCTTACTGCACGACCAGATCTCCGCCCCACCGGACTCATTCGCCTGGACCACGCAAGAATGGGGTTCTAAGTAGGCATGATGAACCGTCTTGGTTACGAAGGTATTTTCCACGATCAGCTCTGCCTGCTTAAAACCTACGCTAATGTCTCCTTTCTTCCAGGTCTTATAGATAAAGTCATTACTCGGCGCCTCCAGTTTTTCGGGCAACCCTTTATAATGCATCACATCCGGATGGATGAGCGGCGCAGAAGGCTCCATTGCCTTTACCGGATCCAGCACAGGCTCAAGGTCCTCATATTCGACCTCGATGAGATCCAGCGCCTGCTCGGCTATCTCCTCGCTTTCCGCCGCGACCGCCGCCACTTTTTCGCCTATGAACCTGACCACCCCATCAGCCAGAATGGGCATGTCGTAAACCCGTCTGCCGATCTTCAGTCCCGTTACATCCTCACCCGTGACGACCGTCTTGACGCCCGGGAGATGCAGGGCCCGGCTCACATCTATGCGTTTGATGCGCCCCGAGGGAATCGGGCTTCTCAGGACTTTACCCCAAAGCATTCCCGGCAAAGTCACGTCGACCGCATAGACCGCCTTCCCGGTTACCTTATCTTTGCCCTCCACTCTCGGAGTGGGAATACCTACGACTTTTTTTATCGCCATCACTTCACCTCGAAGAATTATTTTTTGGGAACTCCGCCCTGACCGCCCAAAGAACTTGAGCCGAGCAAGGCGGAGTCAACATTTGGCTCCCCGGGAGGGATTCGAACCCCCGACCTAGTGATTAACAGTCACCCGCTCTACCAGCTGAGCCACCGGGGAAGTAATATAGAAAGAAATAACACAGCCCAAGCACAAAACCAAGTTGTTGGATGGTGTCGAGCGGAACTCTAAGTGAATGGTCTGAATTGGTTAACGAGCAGGCTTGTCGTGCCAACGAGAGCCCAAATGCCCCTTCTATAAATCCAGAACGGCCCGCGACCTGCCTGTTTTGAGCCGGACAGTGTCCGTTAAGTGCAGTTATGTCAACCGGAGCCCGACCCGAAGATAAAGCTGGACCTCTGTCCCTCAATTGGGGTAAGAGGCTCTTAAATTAGCTGGCTATAGGAAGGGTCAAACGTGGAGAATTGCAGCTAAGATAAGAAAGGAGAGTCCCTGTGCCTGACATGCGTTTCGGTCTCCAATTGTTCCCCTGGCATACGGCCCCGCAGGTGGTGGCCTACGCCCGGCGGGCGCTGTCGCAATTCCCTTTTCACCGAGTATGGCTTCCGGACCACCTTGGCCATGAAAACGTTTTCGTAACCCTGGCAGCGTTGATTATTCAGAGCGACGCTCGTGTCGGCACCTCCGTGACCCACGGATATCTTCGTACCCCTGTCGACCTGGCCTCAAGCTTCGCTGCTCTTGCCCATCTGGCGGGGGAGCGGGGAATCACGGTCGGTATCGGGGGCAGCGCCGCGACTTCAGACATGATTCGGAAGCGACGGCGAGTCACTGTGCTGCGAGAGACCATCTTGTTTCTGCGCAGAATGTTCGCAGGAGAGAAAACAACTCTCGGCGAGTTTCCCAGCCTCGCTGACTTCTTTCATCTCGACCCGGCGGCCCAGGCACTACTCCACCTTCCGCCTGCCCAACCGCCGGAGATTTTCGTGGCCGCCGCCGGCCCACAAACGCTGCGGATTGCCGGAGAGCTTGGCGATGGCCTGATCTTGAGCAATTTTTCTTTTCCCACGGCCCTGGTACGTCAAGGTGGCATGGAGGACCCTATGGGCATCGTCGAGCAAGCGCGCCGCTCCCAAGGGAGTGGGCGTCCATTCACCAAAGTTCTCCACCTGCATGTCTCGGTTTCACGGGATGGCGCCCAGGCCAGGCGGTTCTCCAAGCGCCTTTCCACGATCGCCCTGGTGCGAAGTAATCACCCGCGCGAGAAGCTGATTCAGCTGGGAGTCTCGGACGAGCAGGCGACCGCCATTGAGAAAGCCTACCTGCAGGGGGTGGGCTTTGACGCCATGGAGTCTTTGGTTACCGACCGGCTGATCGAGGAAAGCGGTATCATCGTCGCCGGGACACCGGCACAGTGCATTGCGCAACTCGACGAGCTTCTCCGTTTGGTCAAATCCTATCGTTTCGATATGGTGGATATCGCCACTCCTCTGGGGCCCAATCTGGAAGAGGCGATCGACATCGTCTGCCGGGAGATCATCCCCGAGTTACAACGTCGCTCTCATGCCTACCGAGAGAGCAACTAGCAAGATGCTGAACTAGAGTCGTTGCTCAAACCGGGAAGACTTTTCTCCGAGAGTTCAGAGGAAGGAGACACAGGACATGAGGAGATTGTGGGAGGGGATCGGAGTTGCGCTTGTTGCGTTGTCTCTAGCGGCGGGGATTGCCTGGGCTGCTCTCCCGCGAGGCGCCACGCTGGCTACTCACGCGGTGGGTAGTTTGTACAACGCCATGGGAACGGGAATTGCCACGGTGTTGAGCCGTCACACCCCCATGACGCTTCGAGTCCAACCCTTTGCAGGCCCTTCGGCCTGGCTTCCTTCCATGGACACCGGGGACACGGACATGGGAGTTCTCACCAGCGCCGATGCTGATGCCTCTTACAAAGGGATTGTTCTCTACAAAAGGCCGTATAAAAATACCCGGATCCTGGTTGTTGGAGGGCTCCTGCACACGAGCTTCTATGTTGCCAAGGATTCTCCTATTGATACGGTGGAGGGCCTGAAAGGGAAGAAAGTTCCCACCGACTTCCCGGGAATCCCCATTGTAAAGCTCAGCACCACTGCCGCCCTGGCCACCGCAGGGCTCACGTACAACGACGTGGTAAGGGTTCCGGTTTCCGATCTTCAGGCCGGAGCTCAGGCGTTTATGGAGGGAAGAACAGACGCCGGCTGGCACTCGGTGGGCAGCCCGGCCGTGCAGGAAGCCAACGCCCGCATCGGGGGAGGAGTGAAGTGGATTTCTTTAATGAGCACGCCGGAGGCGGCCAAGAAAATGGCCGAGATTTATCCGGGCAGTTACCAGAGCGTTCTCAAGCCCGGATCGGCAATGGGGGTTGTGAAAGACACTACGGTCATGACCAACGACGTCTATCTCGTCTCCTCCAAGGATTTCAGTGACGAAGCGGCCTATGCGACTGTTAAGGCTCTGTGGGACTACAACCAGGAGTTGGGAGCAGCCTATCCTGCCCTCAAAGAGTGGCAGCGCGAGCGGATGGTCAGTGAAAAAGTTTTTATCCCCTATCATTCGGGAGCGATCAAGTTCTTTAAGGAAAAAGGGGTGTGGACGAAGGAGATGGATACCTTGCAGTCGAAATTCTTGGCGCAGTAGTAGGAGGAATCCATAGTGATAGGAACTTCCTTTTGAGGGTCAGTCGCCGAGAGGTCGGAAACAGCCCCCACTGCAACAGTAAAAAACGTTCTTTGCGGTGCTGCGCCTATTTTATCTAACAGAGGACCGTCTTTATGCAGATTATTCGAGGCGATTTCATTCGGACGAAGGGTATTCCGCCGAGCGGTTTGTGCGTCGGCGTGCATCGTGCCGGTGCGATTCACCAGAAGATGCTATCCAAGCATGGCGATGGCCTGGTCGTTTGGTCCCTGAGGCCGGATCTTGATTTTATCGCTTTCGGAAAAGAGGGATTAGGCAAACAGGGGGTTCGGTCCACGAGCGACATGGATTCCATTAGCGCGGGCAGCGAAAGGCTGATTTACGGAGTCCGGGGAGCGCCGCCGGAAATTCGCGAAAAGGCTCGCCAAAAAGGGCTCGAATTGCTCGCTGATGCGACTTGCCCGTTTGTGATTCAGCAAGAAGAAGCGGAGATCGCGTTTCTGGAGGCGGGCCGTCATCTGGTTGTTCTGAGCAGCCGAACCCATCATGGAATTCCGAGACTGCAGGGAATCGCGCGAGAAAAGGGAAAAGAGGTCTTCATCATCGAGCGCGAGGAGCAGGTTGACGCCATACACCTTACCCGTTTCGAACCTATCGCGGTTATCGTGCAGACGACGTTTTGGATGGAGACCTACAAAAAGATCATGGCTCGCATTCTCGAGCGTTTTGCCGATGTTCAGATTAGGAACACGGCTTGTATCGATTCCTTGCAGCGTCTTCCGGAAGTCGAGAAGCTTGCAAGGCAAGTCGATGCAATCGTCATCTTCGGCTGGACTGAAGGAATGACGAATCGGATGCTTGAGGTCGCTCGGGCCTGCAATCCGCATGTCTACAAGATCGAAACGGTGGATGATCTTGAGATCGAGTGGTTTCGGGGAAAAGAAAAGGTGGGTATCATTGGGGCAAACGAGACGCCGGGTTGGATGATCGATGAAGCCATTAAGCGAATGGAAAGCATGGTGGCGTGATCTATGCCTAAAGTGAATTTCGTGCCGATGGCTGTTTTTATACGTGAGTGATAGGAAGTTTCTTTCGAGTCTCAGCCGCCGAGAACTCAAATGGCCTGCTGACGAGCCCCCCCCGACAGCCCGTGTTCAGAAGCGTCAACTAAAAACCCCAAATTCGTCGTCTAGCCTGCCCTTGACTTAGTATTACATTTATCCTAAGTTGTATATACACAATTTAGGAGGTTATCTATGGCTAAGGCTTTGACGTCGCTCAGGATCGATCATGAGCTGGTAAGGAAGGCGCAGAGAGTGTTACGAGCCAAGAATAGGACTCAAACTATAGAGATGTCCCTGGAAACCGTGATCGAGATGGAAAAACACAGAAGATTTGTCAGGCGTTATAGCGGTAAGGCGAGCCGTCGTGACTTTAGCCATAGCTAATCTCGCCATCATCGATACTTCCGTTTACATCGACAACTTAAGGTCCGGCCGCTTTCAGAAGGAACTCCTTGAGCTTAAGTTTGTCGTTCGCGCCAGCGCGGTTGTGTTGGCAGAATTGTGGAGGGGGGCTAGGTCGGGGGAGGCGGTCAGGGCCGTTGGCTATTTAACCGCGAACCTGCGTGTCGTTGCCCCCAACGAAAGAGAATGGGTGGAGTCTGGAAAGATCGTTGGCCGACTAATGAGCGAAAGAAGGTATGATGATCGTAAGGCAAAGGAGATTCATTTCGACGTTCTCATTGCTATGACGGCGAGGAAAATCGGAGCCTATCTCATTACCTGCGATGCCGATGATTTTACGGCTATTCATGGAATTATGGATTTTAACCTTATCTGCTGGTAGCTCTCCGAACATAAGCTGATTCACCGGCTTCTAAATTCCATGGCCTCCAGCTCCTCCACCATCTTCTCCTGGTGCGTGGCAGGCCAGTAGATGCGCTGGCATCTCAGGCAGAACGAGAATCTCTCCTGGGTCGTATCAGATCGCGTCGTTCTACGCATGGGGTCGCTTCATTGTTGACTCTTTTTGTACACTCTTGTACACTCCGCGCCATGAAGCTCTCTATTAGCGAAGCCCGGCGGAGGCTACCGGAATTGGTCCGCCACGTCCGGAGGGACACGGGTGCAAAGGTCGAGATCACGGTCCACGATGAGGTGGTGGCGGAGCTGCGGGCGGCGCTGCCGGAGCCCGAGCCGGGGGCCGCTGCCAGGAAGCTGCTCGAGGTGATGCGGCGGTTGCCGAAGCAGCGGCGGCGCAAGACCGATGTCTCCACTCGGGTCAATGAATACCTCTACGGGCTCGGCGGGAAAAAACGGTAATGGCGCTCCCGGCCCGTCTTTTCTGCGATACATCATTCTTTTACGCCTGCCTCGACCCCGATGACGTAAACCATGACCGGGGAGGGGAGTTAACCCGTGAAGCTGCTGCCTCAGCCGTAGTCTTTTTCACTACCTGGGACATAGTCAGCGAGACTGTCACGCTCTTACGTTACCGGATAGGGTACAAAGCCGCCCTGACTTTTCTGGACGAGGTCAAACCGAATCTAAGGATTGCCGAGTACGGAAAAGGAGTCCACGACGCATCTGAGCAGATTTTCCGTCAGCGCGGCCGCGGTCGGCGCCTTTCCTTCTGTGACGCTATTTCTTTCGTCGTGGTAACCACGCTTCTCGATCACATGCCCTGCCTGGCGTTCGATAAAGATTTTCTCGCTCTTGGCTTGACTGTCATCGGCTGACCGCTAACGGCGGGGCACCCTCCAGGCCTCCTCTTCGATGTCGAAAGCTAGAGGAAGCTGGCAGGGCGTTCGGTCAGAGAGATTGACCAGAGTGTTTTTCAGTGGCTGCTCAGCGACCTCCGAAACCCAAACCCTTCAGCTCCTCCAGCATCTTCTGCTGGTGCGTGGCAGGCCAGTAGATGCGCTGGCATCTCAGGCAGAAGGAGAACCTCTCTTGATTAGAGAAAACATAGGGAGGGACTCTTTCTCTAACGGCCTCCTTGGGTACAGGTTGAAGAAGCGTATTGCACTCCACGCATCGGGTAAAGGCCTCTTTGAATGGCTCCAGACGGCAAGCCTGGACCACCTGCTTGAGCTGTTCCCTAAACTGGTCGCTTTGGATCAGGAGATAATCCGGCGGGTTCTTCCGCGTGAGGCTGCGATCCCGCGTAAGGATCAATCGGCCTTCCCGGCGCGCTTCACGGATCAACCCATAGCCCGATAGGTGCGGGCCGTAGGTCACGTCCTGACCGATCACCCTCAGCCAGCGTGCGAGCTTTCCAAGCATTCTGTCGGCAACAAATTTCATCGGCATCGTTTTTTTTAGCGCCGGGCTAGTATATAATTTTTTAGCCCATGATTGTGAAGAGATTTTTCAGCATAGCCATCGTCCTTTTCTGGTGTCTCATGAACATCCTCCTCCTGAGACGCGAGCTTTGGGCCCCGCCCGCCCCGGTCCTGCTCCATACCGTAACCGCGATCACCGAGCCGATGGAAGAGTGGTGGGGAATTTACTATCGCGGAGAAAAGATCGGTTACGCGGCGCAGAAGATCACACCGGAGACGGAGGGATACCTCGTGCGGGATTCTTCGCTCCTGCGACTCAACCTCCTGGGGACGGTTAAAACGGTAGAGACCCGGCTGCAAATGACGGCAGCCGCGAATTGGGCGCTGAGAGAATTTGATTTCGATCTCCGTTCCGAGGACGTCAGATTCAAGGCCCGAGGAAAGGTTGCCGCGGGCAAGCTTCATCTGGAGGTGGAATCAGGCGGCCAGCGCACGGATAAAGAGCTTCCCATGAGTCAGCCTCCTTACCTGCTCGCCGCCCTCAAGCCTTATATCGTAACGCAAAACCTGGAGTTAGGTAAGGAGCAACTCTTCTCCACTTTCGATCCTTCGACCCTATCGCAACAGATCACGACCGTCACCGTTGAGGGAAGGGAGCAGATCAAAATCGGGGGTAAAACAGAGCCGGCGCTGCGCATCCGCCAGCGCTTCAAAGGGATCTCCGTGGTCTCCTGGGTCGATGGCAGCGGGAGAACGCTTAAAGAAGAGACCCCCGCGGGACTCTCGCTCGTCAGGCAGAAAGAAGAAGAGGCTAAAATCCTCGCTACGAGAGCCACCCCTCTGGACCTCATTTCACAAACCTCTGTCCCTTTAGAAACCCCTATCGCGGAGCCGACGAAAAAAACCCTTCTCAAGGTGAAGCTCTCGGGTTTCAATCTTGCCCACTTTCCTCTGAACGGCGGCCGCCAGCGGTTGACTGAAGATACGTTGGAGATCCAAAGGGAAGATTTGAACCGGCTCCGCTCCTACCGGCGCCCGATCCGGGACGCCTCCCTGGCTTCCTATCTGCAGTCCACTCCTTTCTTGCAAAGCGACCACCCGCAGATTCGCGCCCTGGCGGTGAGAATCCTGGGAGGAGAAGCGGACGCCCTAAAGGCGGTCGAGAGAATCAGAAAATGGGTATACGACGGGCTCGTCAAAGTGCCCACCGTAAGCATCCCCAACGCTCTGGAGGTGCTCCAAACCAGAAGAGGCGATTGCAACGAGCATACGGTTCTCTTTAACGCTATCGCCCGGGCCGGCGGGATCCCCGCCAGGACCGTCGTTGGCGTCGTGTACCTGCGCGGCGCTTTTTACTATCACGCCTGGTCCGAGGTCTGGCTCGGCCAGTGGATCTCCGTCGATTCGGTCCTGGATCAATTTCCGGCGGATGTCACCCACATCAAGTTCCTCGAAGGCGACATCGACCGGCAGATCGATATCCTCGAACTCATCGGCAAGTTGAAAATAAAAGTTGTGGAGATATCTTAGAACGACGGAGGACCGCGGACGAAAGACCGGTCAGCGGTCTTCGGTCACCGGTCTTCATTGAAAAACATGATTCGTCTGGAAAATCTCTCTAAACACTACGGTCGTCTGGCGGCGGTAGATTCCCTGAATCTGGAGGTCCAGCGCGGTGAGATATTTGGCTTCCTGGGGCCGAACGGCGCAGGGAAAACCACCACGATCCGGGTCATGATGGGAATCTTAAGGGCCACTTCGGGTCGGGTCACCCTCGGCGGCTATGACGTGGAGCAAGAACCCGAGAAGGCCAAGGCGATCACCGGTTTTATCCCTGACCGCCCCTTCATCTACGAAAAGCTCAGCGGGAGAGAGTTTCTCAAATTCGTCGGCAGCCTGCATCGGGTAGATGCTGCGCTGCTGCAGCGAAGAATCCCCGAGCTCCTGGAGCACTTCGAACTATCCGACTGGAAAGACGAGTTGGTGGAAAGCTATTCGCACGGCATGAAGCAGCGGCTGGTCCTCTGCGCCGCGCTCATCCACCAGCCCAAAATCCTTATCGTCGACGAACCGATGGTGGGAATCGACCCCCGAGGGACCAGGATGCTGAAGGACCTCTTTCTCTCCCTGGCAAAAAAGGGAACCACGCTCTTCCTCTCGACCCACAGCATCAGCATCGCCGAAGAGATCTGCCAGAGGATCGGGATCATTCATAAGGGGAAACTCATCGCCAGCGGGACCATGGCGGATCTCTACCGCCTCGCCAAAGTGAAGGAAGGAAGGCTGGAAAGCGTCTTTCTCGATCTGACCCAGGATGGAACTCCTTGACAGTTATGAGTTATAAGTTGTGAGTTTTTAGTTAGAAACTCAAAACTAAACACTAAAAATTTAAAACTTCTTGCTCCAATGTCCGCGCTCGCCACCCTGCTTTCTCCGAATCTCCTCTCCTGGAAAAACGACTTCCTCAGAAGGGGCGAGAAAAAATGGCTCCGGCGGGCCGTCCTCATCTCGCTGGCCCTGGGCTTTTGGGTCGGGACCTATTGGACCATAAAAAGAGTCCTGGTCTATTTCCAAACAGTGTACGATCTTGGCCCTGCCCTCGCCTACCAGCTCCTGCTGATCATCCTGCTCACCTTCTTTTCCATGCTTCTTTTCAGCAATCTTATCACCGCCCTTTCGACTTTCTTTCTGGCGCATGACCTCGACCTCGTCCTTTCCGCCCCTACCTCTCCGGCAACATTTTTCTACTCGCGCCTGATCACCACCACCGCCAACTCTTCCTGGATGGTGCTTTTCTTCAGCCTCCCGATATTCGCCGCTTATGGCTCGGCATTTCGCGGCGGCGCCCTTTTTTATCTCTGGGTGATCCTGGTCCTTCCCCTGTTCGTGATCATACCGGCGGCCATCGGGACTCTCGTCACCCATTTGCTGGTCTATTTCCTTCCCGCAAGGCGGATTCGGGACACTCTCTTCTTCATCGGCCTTTTCGCCTTCATCATTCTCTATTTCCTGTTTCGCTTCTCCCGACCCGAAAGGCTGGTCCAGCCCGAGGCCTTCGGCCATTTCCTGGAGTTCCTGAGCGCCATGGAAACCCCCTCCTCGCTTTTCTTGCCGAGCAGCTGGGCGGCGGAAATTTTTGCCTCGGTCTTGTTCCAAAAGCCGGTGGAGCTGTGGTTTTTTTACCCCCTGCTCGTGAGTTATGCGCTTTTCCTGCCCCTCATGGCGTCCTGGATCTCCGCCGCCGTTCACCTTTCGGGCTGGTCAAAGGCCCAGGAATCCCTGCAGGGACGGCGCCAGGGCCACCTGCTCGACGATATGCTCAAATGGATGACTTATCCTTTCCCGGAAATTTTGAAGGCGATCATGGTGAAAGACATTAAGACCTTTTTTCGCGACACGACCCAATGGTCCCAGCTCTTTCTTCTGTTGGCCCTTATGGTCGTGTATCTTTACAACTTCAAGGTCCTCCCTCTGGATCGTTCTCCTATCCCCACCGCCACGTTGCGTACGGTGATCTCCTTTACCAACTTAGGGCTGGCCGGATTTGTTCTCAGCGCGGTAGCGATCAGGTTCGCTTTTCCGGCGGTGAGCCTGGAGGGAAGGGCCTTCTGGATTCTTCAGACAACGCCCATCGCTCTTCGATCCTTGCTCTGGAGCAAGTTTTTGCTCAACCTCATCCCGCTGCTTTTTCTCGGCGAACTTCTGGTCTTCCTGAGCAACACTCTTCTGCGCGTCCCCGCATGGATGATGACCCTTTCCCTGATCACCATTTTTCTGATGACCTTCGGGATCACGGCGATAGGCGTTGGGGTCGGCGCCATTTATCCAAGATTCGACCATGGCAACGTGGCGGAGATCCCGACGAGTTTCGGCGGGGTCATTTGCATGATTTTCAGCATCGCCTTTATCGGGGCCACGGTCATGATCGAGGCCTGGCCGGTCTACCTGCTCGTCATGGAAGGACTTAACCCCGGCACTGCGAAGGCAGGCGGCTGGGTCATCGTACCGTCGTTGGCGGTTGTCCTGGCTCTCACTACAGCGGCAGTGATCATCCCGATAAAGCTGGGATTAAACAGTCTGGAAGGCTTGAAAGATTAGCCCTGAAGTGCGAAAAGTCCAGCATCGGCGCCGGCTGATACGGTTAACGAGCAGTACGAGCGGAAAGTCATCTCGAATTTCGGCCTAATCAACGGAGGAATACAATGCGTATCGGAGTCATTTTTCCGCAGACAGAAATAGGCGCAGACCCGCTTGGGGTGCGAGACTACGCCCAGGCGGCCGAGGCGTTGGGATATGATCACCTGTTGGCGTATGACCACGTCTTAGGCGCGAACCCGGCACGCCGCCCCGGATGGAAGCCCCCTTATACCCACAAGGATCAGTTTCACGAGATATTCGTTCTATTCGGTTACCTGGCAGGGATGACAAAAAGAATAGAATTGGTCACCGGGATCGTCATTCTTCCCCAGAGGCAGACGGTGCTGGTGGCTAAACAGGCGGCGGCCGTCGATATCCTGAGCCGTGGCCGGCTGCGTTTGGGTATCGGCATCGGCTGGAATGACGTCGAATACGAGGCCCTTGGCGAAAATTTTCACAATAGAGGACGCCGCTCAGAGGAACAAATTGAAGTCCTGCGCGCGCTCTGGACGAGGGAGCTTGTGACTTTCGCGGGTAAACGGCACAAGATCACCGACGCCGGCTTAAATCCTCTGCCGGTTCAAAAACCTATCCCCATCTGGTTTGGCGGGAGCGCAGAACCGGTGATCAGGCGCATTGCCCGACTCGGTGACGGCTGGATGCCATTATTTCCGCCCGATGAAAAGGGCCGCGCTTTGATCGAGAAGATGCAGTCGTACGCCCGTGAAGCGGGCCGTGATCCTGGTAGCATCGGCATCGAAGGAAGAGTCGCCATCGCCGATCGCTCTCCCGACGATTGGGTCAAAGACGTCGCGGCATGGAAGAGTCTGGGAGCCACCCACCTCTCCCTCAACACCATGAAGGCCGGATTATCCTCTCCGTCCGCCCACATCGACGCCATACGGCGCTTTAAGGAAGCAGTAACTGAATGAAGCAGCATGCGCTTACCATTCACGACCACCCGAGGGAGCTGGAGCAGAACCGCTACGTCTACGCGGTCTTAAGCCGGAGGTCCGGCGGAATCTCGATAGGGATCAATCTTAATCCCGACAAGGTTTGCAACTTCGATTGCATCTATTGTCAGGTGGATCGCACCACCCCTGGAAGATACCGCAGGGTCGATCTCGGAATTCTCGGGCGGGAGCTCAAGGAAATCCTTTTGAGAGCCAAGGACCGCAGTCTCTTTGAGCGGCCACCTTTTGCCGGCATCCCGGAGCCGCTGCGCGAGGTGAAGGATATCGCCTTTAGCGGCGATGGTGAGCCTACCACATGCCCCCAATTCAAGGAGGCGATCGAGCTGGCCATACGCGCGAAAGAAGAAGCGGGTCTGGCCCAGCTAAAAATCGTGATTATCACGAACGCTTCTATGCTTCACCGGCCGAAGGTGAAGGAGGCGTTATCCCTATTGGACCGGCGCAATGGCGAGATTTGGGCAAAACTCGACGCCGGGACCGAACAGTATTACAAGCTGGTGGATGTAACCAAGATTCCCTTTCGGAGGATTCTCGACAATATCCTCGATGCGGCCCGGCTCCGTCCCATCGCCATCCAGAGCCTGTTCATGAGGATTCGCGGAGTTCCGCCGGACGAGAAGGAAATCACCGCCTACTGCAATTGTCTTCGGGAAATCACGGCAAAAGGCGGAAGGATCCATCTAGTCCAGGTCTATACGGTAGCCCGGCGGCCCGCCCAGCCCTACATTACTCCCCTCTCCAATGAAGAAGTCGAAACAATCGCTCAACAGGTGCGGAAAATTCCTCTCGCTGTCGATGTCTTCTACGGCAGCCCGGAAGTCTAGTCCAATAAAGGAGAGCCGGAGTGCATCTCATCCACGCTGTCTTTGAACCACAAGGCGAGGGCCCCCATCCCACGATTTTTGCATTGCACGGTTGGGGGGCCAATGCGCTGGATCTCCAGGGGCTCGCGCCCCATCTCTGCAACGGCCGCTTTTTGGTGATCTGCCCTCAGGGTCCGGTGGAAATGGAGATCGGTCCCGGGGTCATGGGCTACGGCTGGTTTCCTCTCACTCTCGACGCGCCGCCCGATCTTCCGGCTATCCTGGCTGCCCGGGAGCAACTCCGCGCATTTTTCGACTCGTGTATGAGCCGCTATCCTGTTGATAGGAAGAAGCTCGTCGTTCTCGGCTTCAGTCAGGGCGGGGTCATGGCCTATAGCCTCGCCCTCGGGGAACCCGAGCGTTTCTCTGCTCTCATCGCCTTAAGTTCCTGGCTGCCCCAGGAGTTCGTGAGTGCTTTGCCCAATATCACAAACAGCCGGTATCCTCCGACTCTCATCCAGCACGGTTCACACGACGAGCTGATTGAAGTGGACCGGGCCAGGGATTCCGTAGAGGCCCTGCGAACCCTGCACATTCCTGTAACCTACCGGGAATATGAGATAGGCCATCAGATCAGTCAGCGAAGTCTCGTCGATCTGTCGGTCTGGCTTGAGGAGAAGGTCCTGTCGCCTATCGTGATGGCGGTCTAGCGGGTCTGCTCTTTTTGCTGACCAACTCACGGACGGTATCGAAAGGGTCCCCGCCGTTAGGAATCGATTGGATGATCGACTCCAGGGATTGCGCCAAGTCCTTCCCTTGCGCTTCATAAAGAGATTCGAAAAGCTCAAGATCTTTGAAATAGAGAAGGTAATGGGCGATGACGGCGTTGTTGATCTCCTGTTGGCCGAACCCACGGAACCGGTGGGCGGGTTGTTTCGCGATCCGGCGTGACCATTCGTTCTTGCTCTGGAAAAAGATCTTCTCTCTCAGTTTCAACTTCTCTTCTTCAGCGATATCTCTCCCATAAAGATCTTTCAGAGAACGGGACACCTCATTGATAAAAGCGGAAAACTCCAGCTCTTCCTGCCAGGCCTGGAGCGCTCTCTGGTGCTCGGCGCTTCCCTCGCCGTAACGATCGCGGAAAAAGAGGATCGCCGCCCGATTTCCGACGAAGTTGGCCAGGCTCTCGTTGAAATCCACCTGCCCGCTTATAAAGAGCGTGTTGTGGAATAGCTCGTGAAAGATGAGCTGGGCCAAAGTCGCCTTGTCGTATTTGAGGAGATGGGATAGTAGCGGATCATTGAACCAGCCCAGGGTGCTGAAAGCCGGCGCCGTGCGGATAAAGGTATCGTACCCTTGAGCCTGGAAGCTTTCACCCTCGGCTTTCGCTGCCTGTTCAGAAAAAAAGCCTTTGTATGGAACGTTTCCGACAAAAAGAAACCACCAGGTGTAAGGAGTCAGGTCGGTCTTTGGCACAGCCATCAAAACATAAGTGAGGGCAGCGCGGTCCACATAGGAATAGCTGGCGTAGCTCCCGCCGACCCTGAATTTGAGCGAATCCCCGGCATAGTCGCGGACCGCCAGGACAAGCTCTAATTTTTCCCGTGTTAGCGGATCGATGTCGGGTTTTTCCAGCAGACCCTCGATGGGCTCGCGCCTCCAGAGGATCTTCCCCTCCTCGTAAGCGGCCCGGAGAACATAAAAAGGCGAGCAGCCGGAAAGAAGAAAAGCAGAGAGCAGAAGGGCCGAGCAGAGGAACGGCAGTCTCGAAGAGTGGGAGTCCTGAATGGGCGACAACTTAAGTGGCCTGTTATGACACGGTGACTCTGGCCGTATCCTGCTGGCCGGATACCCATTTCTTCGCTAGCGTCTTAAGCGCAGGGCTTGACTCAGGCCAGTTGTGAAGTATTGCGGGATCAAAATCGGCACCGTTGGGCCAGACAAGAGTATGGACTTCTGGATCAATTCGGACTTGATCGAAGAGCGATGGATCCTTCAACGATTCGTATAGCTCCCCCTTCAATATAGGCCGAAAATCAATCACCTGGGAGGTACGGTCGTCAAACACTACCTTTAGAGTGAACGGAGCCACCCTCTCAAACGACACAACACGGTAGATTTCATGACTCATATAGGCAAACCCTCATTTCAACGGCTCAATTTTAACCGGAGGCCGCCCATTCTGCAATGCTCGCCAGTCGGCGAGTAGTTCCTCTTGGTGAAGCTCAGCCCATGCCAGGACCAACCGCTCCTGGCGCGTGGGAAGCGAGCCGGCCAGACGCTCGATCCCCTCAATCCCGTAGATTCCAACTTGATCCTGATAATAGGCATGGAAATGAGGCGTATGATGAGGTCCTCCAGCCTCAATATACATGCGAATGATGATACCGAAGAACCTTGAGATCTCGGGCATTGCCTACCTTTTTTCTTGCCACACCTACCATAAACGTCATCTTTCTCCTTTACAATCCCCATAGCAGGCAGTAAATTCACGCTCAGCGGATAAGTCCAACACGGTTTATCCCCAATGCCACGTAGGGGATTCTGTCGAAACTCCGTTGCTTCCAGGCATTACGGATAAAACGCTATACGTTAGGGCGCTCAATATGGCGAGAATTCCACCCAACTCTGTAGGGCTCGCGGGCGAATTTGCCGTCCTATCGCAGCTGACACTGCGGGGCTATGACGCGGGCATGACCCTGGGTCATACGAAGAACATCGACATCCTAGTACTCGACCCCCGCAGGGGCGGACGGTACGAGGTCGAGGTCAAGACAAACCTCGAGACTCGCACCCGCGACAGCGATTCGAGGCTCTTTGGCAAATTCGTTACCGATTGGCAGATGAGCGCGAAGCACGAAGGTGTTGTGGACCCGAACCTGTTCTACTGCTTCGTACACATTAATTCGAGCCGGACTGACTTGTCCAAGTACACTTTTCGATTTTTCATCGTCCCAAGTGCCGTCGTTGCCAAGTACGTGCGCGACGAGCATCAACTCTGGCTCAAAGATAACCCGGCGCACCGCACCAGCGACCGGCGCCTATTTCGCATCGGTTTTCCCAATGATCGCCCGATCGCCGTCCCTGCGCCGCTGGCTTCGGTGTATGAAGACAACTGGGACTTTGCGTCGAAGCCTTCTATTGTCGGTAAAGCCGCTGATCGACGAGAGCGCCCTAACAGCAAGCCCAACACGGACGCGCGCAAAAGCAGCGCGCGCCGGTTGGCGTAAACGTTAGGCACCAAATAACGATTCCCATGGCCTCACAGGTCGAAGATCAGATCACCCAGGTCGTAGCATCGATCAAAAAGCAACGCACGACCCTTGATGCTGAAGCAAAGCGACTCCGAACGCCTGCGGTCATCGACGCGTTTGACAAATGGGACCATAACTCTTGGTGTCTCTCCGTTGTCGGCGACTGCCTCGTTCGATTGCGGCTGTTCACAGAGCAAAACTTCAACTTCATCGAAACGATCGGCACTATTGCCGTTGCCCGTTACATTTTCGAACTGAGTGTGTGGTTGCACTTATTCAAGCTCGATTCCCGCTATGGCCTCGTATATTATGGACAGTTGCTCGACACACAGAGCCGATACTGGAGAGATTATCGCGAACAACTTGATCGCGAAATTGCCTTACTTCAACGGTTCCAACAAATGGAACAGGACACTGAAAATGATGCAATAAACCAAATCAAAGACCTTTCTGATCCCGAAAAACAAAAGCACCTTTTGCTCGCCCTTCCAAAGGCCGTCTCCGAACTCGTTGACGAGCAAGCGGCGCGTCACTTTTCCATCTACGCAGACCAGGCCAAAGTCAAAGGATATGGATTTCAAGCCTATTTAGTGGAGCAAAAGGTCGTGCCACAAATTGAAAAGGCGTTAGCTGACATCGATTCCGAAAAGGGTGCCTTTGACGCGCATATCCCGCAAGATGTCAGGAGCATGATTCCAGGCAGCTGGCAGTGGCGGCAAATGGCAAAGAAAGTTGCGCTCACCGATGAGTACGACTTCATCTACACGTGCAGCAGTAAGCTACTTCATGCTACACCGGCGAGCATCACCACAGATCAGAAGAATCTTGGACTGCCTGAGCTAGTTATGTTCTTGAAATACATCAATGTCAAAATCGCTGATGTGATTGAGCTCGCACGCGAGTATCCCTCAGAAGCTGCCTAACAAATCGCTCAACCGGAGCGGCGGTTGGGCGCGGAATCAGAAATTGAGAGGCGCTGGCCGCCGCCCGGTTAGCTCAGGCGTTGAGCCTGTAGAAAAAGGTAGATGAAAATAGGGGAATAGGGAATAGTAAGGGAATAGTGCCAGGCATGCCTTATTGACATCATGACACCGCTACCTCGACGCTGAAGACCGATCACCGGCAGAGAACGCGGGGAATGGGGTCGCCCATTAGAATCTTTACCTTTGACATTCAGAAAAATATTTACGTGCTTCTCCGATAAGGAAACGGACCGAGAGATTCAGCGAGATCAATGTCATAGTGAAAGATCTGCACTCATAACTGCTTCTATTAAGGGCTTTGCAAGTCAGAGGGATCAGTGTAAAATCCAACTCAATGAAAGGGAAAACCATGACTTTCAGGCTTGAGATCGAAAAAGAGGAAGACGGGCGCTGGATTGCGGAGGTCATGGGTCTGCCAGGGGTTCTCGCATACGGGCAGACAGCAGAGGAAGCTAAGGCAAAGGTCCAAGCCCTTGCCCTCCGTGTTATAGCCGACCGCCTGGAGCATGGTGAGGCAGACCCTGAGCTTCTGACCATTTCCTTCGCAGCCGCATGAGCCAGTGGCCCAGCACTCGTGCCAGACGGGTCTTGGTCGCACTTCTCCGTATCGGGTGGATAGTTAAACGGCAGTCCGGCTCTCACCGGACGCTTTCCCGCCCTGGCTGGCCCGACATTGTATTCGCCTTTCACGACGATGAAGAGCTTGGTCCTCGGATGCTTGCCAGGATTGCTAAACGGACAGGACTGAGGCCAGAAGACTTGTAGGTAATCTCGATACACACACTGTCCACCCTGTCGCTTGGGAACGTCAGCCACCCAGTTCTATCGCCTGCTGGACCAAAAGAACCATCGAAAGTCCATCGATCAGCTATTGTCTTTTCTTCGCGTGTTGGATTGTGATGTCGAGTTAGTAGTCAAGGAAAAAACGGCTCACGGCTAGCCCGGAATCTTAGGCGATGCGTCCTGGAGCCCGACCCTCAACTCCTCCTGCTGGTACTGGAGCTGGTAGAGACGGTAATAGATGCCGCGCTTTTGCAGCAGCTCGGTGTGAGAGCCCATTTCCCGCACCTCACCCCGATGGAGGACAATGATACGGTCGGCGTTACGGATCGTAGAGAGGCGGTGGGCAATCACCAGGGAAGTGCGCTCGCGCATGATTTTCTCCAATGCGTCCTGAATCAACATCTCGGTCTCCGTGTCCACGCTCGAGGTCGCTTCATCCAGGACCAAAATTCCCGGCTGAAACACCAGGACCCTGGCCAAGGCCAGGAGCTGTCGCTGGCCCGCCGAGAAGTTGCTGGCCCTTTCTCTCACCCGACCATCGAAGCCGCCCGGAAGCCGGCGGATGAAGGACTCGGCATTCGCGTGGCGCGCGGCCCGCTCAATCCGCTCTAGCGGGACCGACTGATCTCCCAGGCAGAGATTAGTCCGGACATTCCCCGAAAAGAGAAAGACATCCTGCAGCACAACGCCGATATGCTTTCTCAATTCGTTAAGGTCCCAATCCCGGACATCGATGCCGCTGACCCGGATCGAGCCCCGCTGAATGTCGTAAAAGCGGCTGAGTAATTTGATCGTGGTTGTCTTCCCCGAACCCGTCGCTCCCACTACCGCCACCTTCTCCCCGGGCTCTATCCGGAACGAAACGCCTTTCAGGACCGGCTCGCTCGCTTTATAGCCAAACCAGACATCGTTGAAGACAACCTCGCCGCGAAAAGGTTTGGGGGTCACGGGCCTGGACGGGCTGGATATGGTGACCGGCGTGTCGAGGAGATGAAAGATTCGCTCGGCCGACGACATGGCCGACTGCATGACCGTATATTTCTGACTGAAATCGCGCAATGGAACGAAGAAGCGGTGAATATATTCCTTGAAGGCCACCAGGGTGCCGATGCCGATCACCCCATGCAACACCTCGCCGCCGCCGTACCAGAGCAAAAGCGCCACGCTCACCGAACCGGCGGCCTCCACCATAGAAAAAAGACCCGCTTCATAGATGTTCGACCAATGGTTGGCGTCCCGATGTGCTTCGTTGAGTTCGTCGAACTCCCGGTAGCTTTTCTCCTCACGGACAAAAAGCTGTGTGACAGCCATCCCGGAAATCGCCTCTGCCAGATAGGCGTTGATGCGCGCGATCCGCTCGCGAATCAAGCGATAGGTTTTCCGGGCCCTGACGCGAAAGAAGTTAATGGCCAGCGCCATCGGTGGAATCAACGCCAGCGAGACCAGGGCCAATTGGACATGCATGTAAAACATGATCGCGACGATCCAGACCAGCATGATGAAATCCGAAACCAGCGTCATCACCCCGGCTGCAAACATCTCCTGCAGCACATCCACGTCCGTGGTCATCCGGGTCACCAGACGGCCTACCGGATTGCGGTCAAAATAGCTCATGGGGAGCTTTTGCACGTGAGAAAACACCTCCACACGCAAATCGGCGAGGCATTTCTGCGCGACCTGCATGGTCAGGTAGTAGTGAAAGTAAAAGGTCGCCGCCTCTCCCGCAATCGCGAGTAGAAAGAGCGCCGCCACTCCCTGGAGGCCCCAAAGGTTTGTCCCTGCGATGTAGCCATCGATGGCCACCTTCATGATATAGGGCTGCGCCAGGCCAAAGAGCTGCTGCAGCGGCACCAGGAGCATGGCGAACCAGAAGAGCCTCTTGTAGGGAAGCATGAATCGCCAGAGCCTTTTGACCAGATTTAAGTCGTAGGCCTTACCGAAAATTTCTTCTTGGTGGGTTTCCACAGCCATCTACTGCTGCCTCAAGTCATTTTCTGAGAATAAGGGTAATATGCCGGGACGAGAAACAAGCATAACGAGGCGCGAGCCCCGAGGCGACTGAGGCGTACTGGAAGTAGTACGCCGCAGGGAGACCGAGGGGCGATAAACGAAGTTAGGCGAAGTTAATCGGCCCGGCATTAGATTTGCTCCAACTCTTCTGCCAACTGCTGCCGGCGAAATAACTCCGCATAGAAGCCGCCCTTGAGGAGAAGCTCCTGGTGGTTTCCCCTTTCGATGATCTTCCCTTCCTCCAGGACCAGGATCTCATCCGCCTCTTTGACGGCCGAGATCCTGTGGGAAATGATCACGCAGGTCTTTTCCTTGAGGATCAACCTGAGTCCTTTGAGGATCTCATCTTCCGTCTGGGCATCCACGCTGGAGAGACAGTCATCCAGGATCAGGACCGGGCTTTTCGAAAGCAGGGCGCGCGCCAAGGTCGCCCGCTGCTTCTGTCCCCCCGACAGGGTAATCCCCCGCTCTCCTACGATCGTATCGAGACCCTGGGGAAAAATTTCCAAATCCCGATCCAGTCGGGCAACCCGGACCGCTTTTTCGATCTCCTCGTCCGAGACGCCGTCTCTCCCAAAGGCCAGGTTGCGCCTGAGCGATGTGGAAAAGAGAAAAGGGTCCTGGGGTACATAGGCCATGGCCTTCCGCAGTTCGGAGAGGGAGAGCGCACGGAGATCTTTTCCGCCAATCCGAATTTCTCCAGAGGTTACATCGTAGAGCCTGGGGAGGAGCTGAACCAGAGTGCTTTTCCCCGCTCCGGTCCGGCCTACAATCGCCAGCGAACGGCCGGGGGGTAAAGCGAAATTGATGTCCTTGAGGACAGCCTGACCGTTCACCTTATGGTCGTACGCAAACCAGACGCTGCGAAACTCGATGCCTTCCCCGGAATCTCTCCGCGAGTCAGGAAGAGGCGGATTGGCAATCTCCGGCGCCACCTTAAAAATCTCTTCGAGGCGCTCCATCGCCGCGCGGCCCCTTTCCACTAGAGAGAGCATCCAGCCAAAGGCGGCGGTTGGCCAAGCCAGGATATTAAGGTAAGCAATAAAGGCCACGATATCCGCGACCATCAAGTCCCCATGGATCACCCGGATCCCGCCGTACCATATGACGATGAGGATCGTGAGACCGCTGATCCCCTGCATGAAAGGGTTGATCAGGCCGCGCAGCCTGGCCAGCTCCAAATTCTTCTCCTGGAAATCCTCGTTGAGCCCGACAAACTCACGGGTCTGGTTCTCTTCCTGGTTATAGGCTTTCACGACGTGCATCCCGCTGAGATTTTCCTGGACATGATTACTCAGCTCGGCCATTTGCTCCTGAACCCTGAGCGAGGCGGTGAGAACCTTGCCGCGAAAATTCCGCACCGCCCAGATCAAGAGGGGATAGGGAAGGATGGCCGCCAAAGTCATTCGCACATCCATCGAAAGCATCAGAACGACGGCGTAAAGATAATAGAGGGGGGCATTGACGAGATTCAGGACCCCTGGACCCAGGAGCACGCGCACCGCCGATATGTCATTAATGACACGGGACATCAGGTCTCCGGTCCGCTGCGACTGATAATAGGAGATCGGCAGCTTTTGCAGATGGGCAAAGAGATCGTTCCTCAGGTTGTATTCGATGTCCCGGCCGGCGTTGAAAATAAGCGAACGAGAAAAGGTGCGAATAATCCCCTGAGCCGCCGCCGCCGAGACAATGAGCAAGGCATAGAAGGTAACGTCCCCAATGGGCCCCCCCTGTTCGAGGATCCTCACGCTCTCGCGTATCCACCATGGGATCCACATGACCAGGGTCGCAGTCCCGAAGAGACACAGGCCGCCCAGGAGATAACGCCTCCAGTAGCGCCAGAGATAACTTTTTAATCGTCCCATCCCGCCCATCAAAAAATTTATACTCTACGGGAACACTATTGGCAAGGAAGGGAGCTTGACAAAACCCCGCCACTCCCCAATAAGTGTAGTATGACCGAGAGCAAATTAAAGCGCCGAGATGATCTCCGCAACGTCGGCATTATCGCCCACGTGGACCACGGCAAAACAACCCTGGTCGACGCCATGCTGCATCAGAGCGGCATCTTCCGCGCCAACGAGCAGGTGGCGGAGCGCGTCATGGATTCCCTGGATCTCGAACGGGAGCGCGGCATCACCATTTTGGCCAAGAACACCTCCATCCATTATGGCAAGGTCAAGATCAACATTGTCGACACCCCCGGCCACTCCGATTTCGGCGGGGAAGTGGAACGCACGCTGGCGATGGTCGACGGCGTCATGTTGTTGGTCGATGCCTCCGAGGGACCGCTGCCGCAAACGCGCTTCGTCCTAAAGAAGGCCCTCGAAGCCGGGCTGCCGCCGATTATCTGTATCAACAAGATCGATCGGGCCGATGCCCGGGTCAGCGCCGTTCTGGACGAGATCTACGACCTGTTCATCGATCTTGATGCCACGGAGGATCAGCTCGACTTCCCCGTGGTGTACACCAATGCCCGGGCCGGCACTGCGACTTATGATCTCAAGCAGCCATCGAGCGATCTGCACCTCCTCTTCGACCTGATTGTCGAGGCCCTTCCAGGTCCTCTGGTCGATGCGATGGTGCCGACGCAATTTCAGGTCAACAATCTCGATTACAGCGATTACGTCGGCCGCCTGGCGATCGGGAGGCTAAAGAACGGGACGCTGACCGCCGGACTGTATACCCTCTGTCGTGCCGATGGTTCTCAGGCGCCGGTGAAAATCACGCAGCTCTATGGCTGGCAGGGATTGAAACGGGTCGATCTCGAATCCGTCAGTGCGGGCGACATCGTCGCTGTGGCAGGCATTGAGGATATCCAGATCGGTGATACGGTCGCCGACCGCGACCATCCGCGGCCGTTGCCCGCGCTCCGCGTGGACGAACCGACCATCGCCATGATTTTCAGCGCCAACAACTCACCCTGGGCCGGCCGCGAGGGAGAGTTCGTGACCTCGCGCAAGTTGCGCGAGCGGCTCCTGCACGAGCAACGGAAAAACGTTAGTCTGCGCGTCGAAGAAACGGATTCGCCGGATGCCCTGCGGGTCACCGGCCGGGGAGAGTTCCAACTGGCGATCCTGATTGAGACCATGCGGCGGGAAGGATACGAGCTTCAGGTATCCAAGCCGACGGTCGTTACACGAGAGATTGAAGGCAAGCTCCACGAGCCTGTAGAATTGCTCGTGATCGATGTTCCGGAGGAACACATCGGCATGGTGTCTCAGCTACTCGCGGTCAGGCGGGGCAAGATGACCAAGATGATTCACGGCGGGTCCGGCCGCGTTCGCCTAGAGTTTTCAGTGCCGTCGAGAGGATTGATCGGATTCCGCTCGCGCTTTCTCACCGATACGCGGGGCACGGGAATCATGAACGCGTTGTTCGACGGCTGGGCTCCCTGGCACGGGCCGATCCAGGCCCGCAACAACGGCGCCATGGTGGCGGATCGTGAAGGCACGACGACCCCCTACGCGGTCTTCCATCTTCAGGAGCGGGGGACTCTCTTCGTCGCTCCGGTAATCCGCGTATACGAAGGCATGGTCGTCGGCGAGTACTCACGCGACAACGACCTCAACGTCAATATCTGCAAAGAGAAGAAACTGACCAATATCCGGGCCGCGGGCCGCGACGAAAACATCCTGATCACACCCCATCGGGAGATGGGACTGGAAAACGGAATCGAGTGGATCGGCGATGATGAACTGGTAGAGGCGACGCCTCAATCGGTCCGTTTGCGGAAGAAGATTCTCAAGCAAGCAGGTCGCCCCAGGCGGCGGGAGGAAGAGGACAGTTAGCCTGCTCCAACGAAATGGTTTTCTTCAATACCGGGGTTGCTAGACAGTCCCTTCTGCTGAAAAAGTGTCCAAATTGGGGTACCAAAATGGTCTCTCGATCCGAGATCGTCGCTTAAAAGCCAAACGCGGACGTCGCTTTCCTGGTAATTTTTCCGATCTACCTTTTTCTGCAGGCTCAACAGGTAGGGTGAGGCGCGTGGCTTGTCCGCGTCGCCTCCACCCTGTGGTTCGACAATGACTCACAGGCGGAACTTTTCATTCCACAGTGTTCTCACCCGATCTAAATCCTCGCGGGCCAATTTTCCGATGCGCAGCCTCAGGAGGGGCTTTTCCACCGTGACCAGACGCGACAGTCTGACTGTGGATGGTTTCTCCAGACCGGCTTCCTGCCAGTTGGTTACCGGCCGGTCGAGGAAACCGCGATGGGGGACAGAGGTGATTCGGCAGACTAGGCAATCGGGACCGAGGTCTAGCAAAACCAGAACAGGTCTGGCCTTGGCCCCCTGCCCGGAGGTGAAGGGGAAAACACAGACATACACTTCGCCGAACTCAACGGTACTTGTCATAGACTGCGTCTTCCTCCGAGTCATCACTCAGAAACTGCTCATAAGCCGCCTTGCGCCATGCGGTGTCCTCGGGATCCATGTCCACAAAAACCACAATCGTCACCTTTCCCTTTGACGGCAAGGCTGCGGCAATCTCTGGAGGTATGCTCAGAGTGTGACTGCCAGTCAGTTCGGTTTCAAATTCTACCGTTTTGGTCATGAGTTCATGCTACCCTGCGAGGATATCTGTGTCAACGACGACCCCTTTCGTCTAACGACGCTGTAGAAAAAGTCCCAACTACCAAAAAAGTGACCAAATTGGGGGTACCCAAATGGTCTCCTGACCCGAGATCGTCGCTTAAAAGCCAAATGCGGACGTCGCTTTCCTGGTAATCTTTTTTGATCTACCTTTTTCTGCAGGCTCAATGCCAAGCTAAGCCGTCGTTGCTATGCGATCGGTCTGAAGTGTCGGGTTAGGCAAAACGTCGTTTTCAGAGTCAAGAAAAGTCGAGTAGAGCGATGGCGCATGAACGCAACTCCCTTGGCCAATTTAGCTTGCATTGCAAACGCAAGCTGCGCATTGTCGATTAAGCGCCTGCGCCAAAGCGCCCAGGGGTTACTCATGTTTCCATCGCCCCCTCTAAAATTCCGTACGGCGAGTTTTCCCCAGTACGGCTTCAAGCAAGGGATTACTCAGAAAGGCCCTTCCGGTTCACCGTTTGACCTCCCTT
>Ga0082335_1003042_pt1 | contig 28794 bp, 24 predicted proteins | sample Subgrocontami58m_FD_72375 | JGI IMG/M metagenome (GOLD analysis project Ga0082335, IMG submission 72375) | Subsurface groundwater microbial communities from S. Glens Falls, New York, USA - GMW37 contaminated, 5.8 m (SPADES assembly) (version 2) ...
AAGACCTTCGGTAAAGCAGGCGAGCTGGAAGCTAAAGCCCTTTCTTTAGAAGCACAGCTAAAAGATAAGTCTGGTTTAGCCGATTCATTACAGAAAAATATCGTTGAACTTAGCCAACAACTGGCGAAAAAAGAACAGGAGAAAAAAGATATTGAATTACGTTTTGCTAAAATTGACAGCGAGAAGTATGATTTACAGAAAGAACTTTCAGTTAATAAATCAAAACTTGACGAAATCAGTGTGGTTTATGATAGTTTAAAATCACAAGTTTCTCAGCTTTCCAATCTTCTTACGCAAAAAGAATTAGAATTAGGACAAAAACGAAAAGAAGCCGTGGCTTTAACTGACGAGATTTCTATGTTAAAAGGAAGCCAGGCTGAAATGGAGAAGAAAGTATCTGATACTAAGTATCGGCAGAAGAAAACTTTGGATGATCTGGCCCAGGCAGTCAGGCTTAATTCAGCCCTTCAAGACAGGATTCTCGATGTTTCTCAATCTTTGGAAAATCCCCAATATTCAGCGGAATCTAAACAAAAAGCAGAAGAGCTGAAGAAAGAAATCGAGAAAATGCTGGAATCGGATAAGCAGTAAAATCTTATAATATATGCTAAGCGCAAAAAAACATATAGTTTTCTTATTATCGCTGGCTTTATTTTTTTCATATGCTAGCCTTGGTTTCGCCAATGAAGATAGTGGAGACAGGGGAAGGAAACATTATTTGAAAGGCAGCGTTTATTATCAACAGGGCCGTTTTGATGAGGCGGAAGTTGAATTTAAATTGGCTTATGATTTATTACACCCCAAAGAAGAGAAAAAGCCTTATGTCGCTGAAGCGCCCGTTAAAGAAGATACTCCTAAGGCTTTAGCTATAGAAGATAAGCAAGCTCAGTTAAAAAAAGACGTTAGAATAAAGGCTTCCGGGGCTTTTGGATCTGGTGAATATATGGTCGGCGAAGATGATACGTTGCATATCTCCGTGTGGCAGAATCCGGATTTAGAGCAGGAAGTAGTTGTCAGGCCTGATGGCAAGATTTCCTTTCCTTTAATCGGGGATATACAGGCAAGCGGATTAACGATTACACAGCTCGATGATATTCTTACCGAAAAGTTAGTTGAATATATTAAACATCCTGAAGTTTCTGTTTCGGTTAAACGGCTAGGTGGTAAAAAAGTAATTGTTTTAGGTGAAGTTAGAACCCCGGGGATATATTCTGTGACCGGAAAGCGTACCATACTAGAGTCGATTGCTATGGCAGGAGGATTTACTAACCATGCGGTTGTCTCAAGTGTTATCCTTGTCCGGGGAGGATTGGAGAAACCTAAAGGCATACGTCTTAATCTAAACCGCTCGTTAATTAAAGGAGACATGAGCCAGAATATGTCTTTATTCCCGGAAGATATAATATTTGTGCCTAAAAAATTCATCGCCAATGTTAATTATCTTGTGAATGAAATAGTCGGCCCGATTGCTCAAGGGTCCTATAACACCGATAGCCTTTATAATAAGCGCTGGTAAAATTTCTTTACTGCAGTTCACAATTCCCTAAGGACATTCTCGCATAATGCAAGAATCTATCTCAGTTGTAATACCTACTTATAATGAGCGGGAAGTTATTGGTGATGCTATCCGCTTCATTGCTCAAGAGGTAACAAATCTAAAAGAAATTATTGTGGTAGATGATAATTCTCCCGATGGCACAAGTGAGTTAATTAAAGAGTTATCAAAAAATGACCCTAGAATTAAACTAATACTGCGCTTGGATAAAAAAGGGTTATCCGGCGCTTTGGCTGAAGGGATAAGTAAAGCGGACGGAGAAATAGTTTTATGGTTTGACGCGGATTTTACTTCAGTGCCAGGGACTATTAATCGGATGTGCAAAGATTTTAACAGCAGTGACATCCTGCTGCTTTCACGGTATGTGCCGGGAGGCCGGGATGATAGGCGCGAAAAAACCAGGGTTTTGGCAAGCAGGGTGTTTAATTCTTTCGCTAACTTTTTACTTCGCACAAAAACTAAAGATTTAACCAGTGGATATGCTATGGCTAGGCGGAGTATATTTGATAAAATTACTTTTGATGGTATGTATGGAGAATATTTTACCGGGTTTATATATAAAGCTGAAAGATCCGGGTTTAAAATAAAAGAAATTCCTTATGTTTGTTTATCGCGGGGAAAAGGTGTTAGTAAAACTTCACAAAATTCAGTTCAGTTTGCCAGGTATTGTTCAATTTATTTAAACTATGCGCTTAAGCTTAAATTCATTACTTCCTGCTCCTGAGCCGGTTTTAAATCGCAAGGCTAAGATAATCCCGGTGAGCGAGCCGTTATTAAGCGGGAACGAGATTAAATATCTGAAGGATTGCATTAAGACCGGATGGATTTCTTCTCTGGGCGGATATGTAGAAAAATTCGAAAAAGGGTTTAGTAAGTTCTGCCAGACAAAATATGCGGTATCGGTAAATAGCGGAACAAGCGCTTTACATTTAGCATTGGTAAGTTTAGGTATTGGTAAAGGAGATGAAGTAATAATCCCTAGTTTTACTATGGTTTCTACGGCTAACGCTGTAGTGTACCAGGGTGCAAAACCGGTGTTGGTGGATTCGGAAAATAAAACTTTCGGTATTGATCCCGACAAAATCGAAAAGAAGATAACAAAAAAAACAAAGGCTATAATTGTAGTGCATATTTACGGCCATCCCGCAAGGATGGATGAGATATTAAAGATCGCGCGCAAATATAAATTATATGTAATTGAAGATGCGGCAGAGGCACATGGCGCGGAATATAAAGGTAAGAAAGTAGGTTCGATCGGAGATGTCGGGTGCTTTAGTTTCTATGGAAACAAGATTATTACTACTGGTGAAGGCGGAATGTTGGTTACTGGCAATAAGCGTTTAAAGGAAAAAGCGGAATACTTAAGGGATTTGGCGTTTTCTAAGGAAAGGCATTTTTGGCATAAAGAGTTAGGGTTTAATTATCGTATGTCTAATTTACAGGCAGCGGTAGGTTTTGCCCAGCTGGAAAAAATAAAATATTTAATAAGTATTAAACGTAAGAATGCCTCTTTTTATAATAAATTATTAGGCGGTATCGCTGGGATTATCCTACCCCCGGAAGAAAAATACGCGAAAAATGTTTTTTGGATGTACGCAGTATTAGTAAATAAGGATTTTGGTATTAGCCGCGATGAATTAAGGGTTAAACTTGCCAAGAAAGGCATTGAAACGCGTATATTTTTTATTCCTATGCACCTGCAGCCTATATATTCAAAAATATGCCGAGACAGTTACCCTGTGGCTGAAGGGCTATGCCGCCAGGGTTTATATTTGCCTTCCGGATTTAGCCTTAAGCGAAATCAGATTAAATTCATTGCTGATTCAATCAGAGAACAAACGCGGTAAATTTTTTATTCTGATTTTCGGAGGATTGGTTGCGGATATATTGAGGCAGGCAAAGATGTGTTTGTAGGCTTCAAAATATAATGAAAAATCGGATAGCGTTTCTGATGCCCTTCGCTTTTAGTTAAAACCAAATCTACATTTCCTTTATCTTCGGATAGAAGTTCAATGTCTACAAAATGCCCGGCTTTTGCGCGCGCATAAATAAAATCTTTCAGGGGTATTTCTGAATTACCAATTTCTAGCGCATAATCCTGTTTGCATATTGTAAAATGTATGCTTTTATTTATTTTTATTTCGCCTATAACTCCGTAAGGCGAGTGTATAGCTCCGATGGCCACCTTTGTTTTTTTACCGTTTTCAAAAGATGCTAAATAAACTTGTTCGTTATCACGTAAAGCAAAGGAGAGAGGCAGGAATCTGCTCAGTTCTTTGTAAGAATTTAACATTAATGCCGGGCTCAAGTCTTTGGTCGGGAAAATTTCTTCGGGAATAAAGAGAAGGCTTTTTGTCTTTTCTCGTCGGAAATCCCAATTTGTTGCTTCTATGCCTATAGGGACAAGCGGGATAAATTTAATAAAACTTGCTACGGCGTAAGGCCCGATATTTAATGATACGCTGTCATAATCGTCAAGCGTAGCGGGGTATCCGGCAGGATTGTTTATGTTTTGTTGTCCTATTTCGAAGGATAACTCGATAATATTTAGTTTTGCCTTTTGAGGCCCGGTAAATAAATAAAAAAGCTCATCCGCGCGCAGTTGATTTCCGATTGCGCTATTGTGCCCTAAAGGGCCCAGGTATAAGAAAGAATTGATTATGCCGGGTATCTGGCTTTTTAGAAAATAGGCATTAGGCGCGTATAGCGCTTTTTTAAACCCGCAAATTTCATCGTCATTGGCTACGATAATAAGGTTTTTGCTTTGCGATGCGATTTTTTCAAAGATTATCTCATAGGTTTTTAATATTTCCTCTTTATCTGATTTTTTGAGATTAAATTTATAGTAGAGGGGATTTGTGCGGATGTGTAAAGCGCGCGGCAATAAAACCCTTAAAAACATCGGTATTTTAGCATCATATCTTATATAGCGAAAAGGAGGCAGCAGCCGGTAATAACCGGTGTATGTTTCTTTAAGATTTTTACCAGCAGGTTGTATTAATTGGATGTCGTTATCTTTTAATATATATCTTGCGTATACCGGAGGATAACATAATGCCGACCAGGTAAAACTGTTGTCCCGGTATTTATGCCAGGAAAACGGAAAGAAAACTACGTAATCAAGGCCGTAGTCTTTACCGATAAATTGCCACAAGAGATACATTTGATGTACTCCTCTTGCGGTTAAACCGAAATTTATGTCCTCAATGTTTTTAAATCCATTTTTAATAAATTTATCATTCAGTAAGGAAGCTATGTCATACCCTGGTGCGGTTTCATCTCCGGCGACGATAGAGCAGCCAAATATGCCTATTCGCACATTTCCCGGTTTTTTTGCTAAAGGGTATTTTATATATGAAGTTTTAGGATGTTTTTCTTGGGTATGAGCTCCGCCGAGCATTAAGGCTTGCCCGGGGCTAAGATTGGGGTAGTTTTCTTCTTTTATTGCCTGTGGATTATAGAAATATAATTTGTAACGGAGAAAATTATATTTTAATAGATATCCGGTAATAATGCCCGCAAAAGCTATAATAATAAATAATTTTTTTGGCATGTTCATTATTAGTATTATACATTTAATTGACGATATTGGCAAAAAATCTTGAGGCAGCTAACCTGTTGTGTTATAGTAGCTTAATGAAGCTAAAATATATTTATGCTGGGCTTAGGAGGCGTTTTATATATTATTTTAAAAGGGAATATTTTAACCGGCAATTGGCAAAAAGGGCCGGAGAATGTTCTGGGCTTGGGCATTGTTGTAAACTGACAAGGAGTTGGTGCCCTTATTTAAAAGGCAGCGTGTGTGTTAAATATGGCAGCCAGCCTTTTTTTTGTAAGATTTTCCCCATAGATGAGAAGGATAAAGAGTTGAGCGACGCAGTAAATGTGTGCACTTACCACTTTGTCGATGTATGCGAGTAACCCTAATTAACCCGCCGTTTGAAGATGAATATTCGGTAGGCTCTTGCCGGAGCATAAAATATGTTTTAAATGTCATACCTCCGTTAGGGCTTGCATATTTGGCCGGCATATTAAGAAAGCATGGCGTAGAAGTAAGAATTGTTGATTATGCGGTTGAGAAGTTTTCTTTGGAGGCTGCATTAACCGGCCAGCCGGATATTGTCGGAATAACTGCGGCTACTCCTACATTTGAAACCGCAAAATTTCTCGCCCGGGGAATTAAAAAATTATTACCGAATGTAATCCTTGTTTTGGGCGGAGCTCATGTTACCGCAATGCCGCACCAGGCAATAGAAGAAGATTGTTTTGATATAGGTGTAATCGGCGAAGGAGAGGTGGTTTTCTTAGAATTAATAAGGCATATAGAAGAAAAAAAGCTGTCAGGATTAAATGCAGTTCGCGGTATTATCTTTAAGGATGGGAAAGAATCAGTATTAACTCCTAAGAGAAGGTACGTAGATAATCTTGACGAAATTCCTTACCCTGCCAGAGATCTCTTGCCGCCATTATCTAAGTATAAACCTACTCCTGCATCATATAAAAAACTTCCTTTGGGGGTAATGATTACTTCCCGGGGTTGCCCTCAGCAATGTACGTTTTGTGACCGGGGAGTATTCGGAAACCAGTACCGTCAAAGAAGCCCGGAAAATGTTTTAGGCGAAGCAGAGGAGCTTATTTATAAGTATGGAGCCAAGGAGATCAGGTTTTTTGACGATTGTTTTACTTTAAATCATAAACGTACTTTACAAGTATGTTCTGGGCTTAAGAAATTTAAAATACCCTGGACTTGCTTAACTACTGTTGGAAGCGTGAATAAAGAATTATTGTATGAAATGCGCTCGGCAGGTTGTTGGCAGGTTTTATTCGGCCTTGAATCAGGTGATGGCGGAATATTAGCTCGTTTAAAAAAAGGAGCTACTTTAGAGATGAACCGCACAGCCGTAAAGCTGGCTAAAGAGGCCGGTTTAAGCGTAAGGGCGGATTTTATCATAGGTACCCCCGGAGAAACCGAAGAGACTTTAAATAAAACTCTAAGTTTTGCTTTGGAAAACAAGCTTGATTACGCTCATTTTAATAAATTTGTTCCTTATCCAGGGACAAGGCTTTATCAAGAATTAAAGGATAACGGCTATGTTTTTAATTTTGACAAAGGAAGCAGTATTACCGACAATGGCGAATTTTTATATATACCAGAAAGTATTGTCCGGAAAGATTATTATCGTGATTTTGTTAATTATGCTCATCGTAAGTTTTACCTTCGGTTAAGTTATATTATTAAACGTTTAATTTCGCTTGCGACTTTTACGGAATTAAAAGGCCAGGTAAAAGGATTTTTTTCCATAGTGCTGCTGGGCAAAAAGGATAATTGTGCAAAAAGTCACTTTTAAACAGAAAATAATCCTGGTAATTCTAAGCTGTATTCTAAGCTTATTGATCTGCGAGGGCTTATTAAACGCTGCCGGGTATATTTATTTAGGGTTGATTGACTATAGGAATAAGGTAACGCTTGGCAAAAAGACCGGTTACCGGATATTGTTTTTGGGCGAGTCGACAACCGCCGAGGGCGGTTGGAATTCATATCCCCGAGAAGTTGAGAGGATATTGAATAAGGAATTGCCCGATCTTTATGTTAGGGCTATTAATAAAGGCGTGCCTGCTGTCAGTACAACGTTTGTTCTTTCTGAATTAGAAGAGAACCTGAATAAATACAAGCCGCATATGATAGTTGCCATGATGGGGATCAATGATATCACTGAAGATAAAGGATGGTTAGAAACGAATAAGCTAAAAAAGATTATTAGGAACTTGAATTTATTTAAGCTTTTAAAAACAATAGAAGCAAAATTAAGCGAGAAAAAAATATTAGTTGAAAAACTGTTGGAGCGGGGGAATTTTTCTCAGGAAATGAAGAATTATGTTAAGGCGGAGAGGATGTTTGGGAGGGCCCTGGAACTTGCTTCGAATAAAGAATCGTCTTATATTGCTTTAGGCTTATGCTATGATGAACAGGATAAAATTAAAGAGGCGCGCGCTATGTTCGAGAAGGCCTTGGATTTTAATCCTCAGAATCCGGAAGTGTATATTTTTTTAGGGGTTTGTTTTAAGAAAGAGGCTAATTTCGTTCAGGCAGAAAAAATGTTCCGGAAGTACGTGGCGATTTCGTCTGATCCTGGCGAAGGATATATTAATCTTGGTTGGCTTTATTATGAACAGGGTAAATTGCCCGAAGCAGAAGAGTTATTTAGAAAAGTAATTTCTATGTATCCTAATAGTGAAGTTGGATTCTTGGAATTAGCTAGGTATTATAAACAGAAGAAAGATTATTTAAAGGCAGAAGAAATGTTTAATGTGGCTCTTTCTATAGCGCCCGGAAATGAATTTATATATGTTGAGACGGGATGGTTCTATGATATGCTGGGAAAGTTTTCGGAAGCTCAGGAATGTTTCAAAGCGGCCATAGATATTAATCCATCTTCTGATGAGCCTTATATTGAATTAGAGCGTTTTTACAAAAAATACAAAATGGATGCCAACGCGTTAGAAATAAAGAAGAAAATAGAAAGTAGCGTGGGTATGAAGTATTATTATACTGATGTAACCATAAATAATTATCAAAAATTAAAGAATATATGTTTTAAAAGAAAGATTAAATTGGTGTGTGTTCAGTATCCTCGCAGGAGTATTAAGCCGTTAAAGGAAATCCTTTCTCCGGTTAAGGGGGTTATCTTCGTCGATAACCAAAAAGTGTTTTCGGATGCTATAAATAATGGTAAATTCGATGACTATTTTGTTGATAGGTTTGCTGGTGATTTCGGGCACTGTACACCTAAGGGTAATGAGCTTTTGGCTAAGAATGTCGCCGAGACTTTATTAAAAGAGTATTTTTTGAAACCTTCACGTTATGGCAAAGACCGCCTTTAAACAAAAGATTGGTTTATTGGTATTAAGCTTTGTTGTTTCCCTGGCTATTATGGAAATGTTGCTGCGTTTAATCGGAGTTATTTATTTGTCGCCTTCGGAGTATATAAATAGAAAGTATATTTCTCAAATGGAAGGTTATCGAATATTGTGTATAGGAGAGTCGACTACCGGAGAAGGCGGTAAATATTCTTACCCCAGACAGTTGGAAACTATATTAAATTCTAAAATCAAAGGCATGAATTTTAAGGTGGTTAATAAAGGTTTACCAGGCGTCGATACAACAATTATACTTTCTCAGTTAAAAAGTAATTTGGATCGTTATAAGCCTTCGATGGTTATTGCGATGATGGGGATCAATGACTTGTCGGATATTTGTAGCCACAAGAGAATGGCAGATAATTCGCAGATGCGCTCAACGATTAAAAGGTTTATTAAGCGATTGACGGTCTATAAGTTTGTTAAATTATTATTGGCTAAGTTCCATGAGAAGATTATTTTGGGAAAGATATACTTTGACCTTGGCGATTATTATTGGTTTCTGGAAGATTATTCTCAGGCAGAGGAAATGTTTAAGAAAGCCTTGGAATTTTATCCAAATAAGGATGAAATTTATTTTGCGCTAGGGCAGTGTTATTATGAGCAGAATAAGATATCTGAAGGCGAGGAAATGCTCAAGAAATCCATTCAAGCAAAACCCGGATTTACAGGCAGATATATTGAATTAGCGTTACATTATCAGACACAGAAACGGTATGCTGAGGCAGAGGAATATTTACAAAGATGTATATCCTTAGATCCGCAAAAAGAACAAGGATATATTTATCTGGGTTGGGCATATTCCGAGCAGGGTAAAATCGATAAGGCCGAAGCTATGTTTAAAAAGGCTTTAGAGCTTAGCCGGAGCGACGAAGGTTACAATGAATTAGGTAATTTTTATAGCTTGATAAAAGATTATAAAAATGCCGAAAAGGCTTTTAATGAAGCTATGCGTTTATATCCGTCGTTTGTGCAAAGTTATATTAATTTAGGATGGCTTTATTATGAACAAGGCAATTTTGTAGGTTCAGAGCAATTATTTAAACGCGCTATAGAGATTAGCCCTAAGGACGATAATGGATATGTGGAATTAATGAGATTCTATCAGCAGCAAGGGCGGCTTGCTGAGTGGGAAGGGCTTAAAACACGGTTTATCGAATTAGTCCGGAATACTAAGAATTTTAATTCTGAAACTGTGGATAATTACCATAGATTAAAAGATATGGTTTTGAGTAGAGGCATAAAGCTTGTATGTGTCCAGTATCCTTTACGAAAATTAAAATCGTTAACTAATATTTTTTATTCTACTGAAGGGGTTATTTTTGTAGATAATGAAGAAGTATTTAAGAATGCTCTAAAAAACGGTAAATTTGAAGATTATTTTATTGATAACTTCGCGGGTAATTTTGGCCATTGCACGCCGAAAGGGAATTATTTGTTGGCTAATAATATAGTTGATGTTTTAATGAAAGAATTTTTTACACAAGATAAACTAGCGACCATAAAAAATGAGCCGGATAAAAAATAAAGCCAAAGGGATTGTGTTGGCTATCTTTGGTATTGCGTTGGTTGTTTTGATTTATCACTTTGATGGATTTTTCGAAAGGCCTAAGGCCTTTGGCACTAAGGCTATTTTGGGTTTTATATTTGCCGGGGTCACTCTTATAAATGGTATACGTATATATCGGCGAAAATAATGCGGGATAATAAGTTTTTTATACTGGTGGTATTAGTCTGCTTGTTTTTAGCTTTTAGGCTGGCGGTGTTGTTTGGCTCTTTAGATAAATTATATGAGCCGGAAGAGCTTTATCGTGGAACTATTGCTCATGAAATAATTAATGGCGCGTTAATTCCTATTACGGAATATTTGGACTATAAGGTAGAGTATTTCCCTGGAGGCACTTTAGTCGTGGGGATAATGGCGGTTCCATTTTTTTTAATATTTGGACATACGTATATAGCATTGAAATTAGTTGGTCTTTTGTTTTCATTAGGAACTTTTATCTTGTGGTATTTATTTTTATTTAATTTTTTAAGTAAGCGCGCTGCCATAATTTCTGCTTTATTGTTGATTTTTTGCCCGCCGTTTTATACTAAAACTTCATTAATTACCTGGGGAGCGCATCCGGAAGCAAATCTTTTTACAATTGCAGCCATTTTTATATTTTACCTTATTTTCTTCCAGGATGGTAAAAACGGAATTACCGATATATATCAAGCCAAAAAAAAGTACTTTTTTATGCTTGGGATTTTATCTGGGTTCGCATTGTGGTTTGTCCAGACATTTTTGGTGACTTTTATATTTATATTTTTATTTTGGTTTATATTTGATAAGCGCATATTTTTAAGAAGGGTATTCTATATTTTAAGTTTAGGTTTTTTGATTGGGTCTATCCCTGCGATATTTTATGTATTTTTAAATGGCGGAAAGGTTTTCTTGATTAGCGGTAAAATTCCTTTTCTTGATATTATGTTTGTGGACTTAAATAAAATCTTGGATAAGATATTATTTTTATTTTTATATGATTTGCCGCGGTCTTTTCTTTTCCCGGAGGTTTTGATGATTAGGGCAGAGGTGTTCTCGTATCTGTATTATTTCTTATTTATTATTTCATTATTTTTTCTTTTATGGAAGAATAGAAAGGATATTTTAATTTATTTTAAGAGTTTTATTTATCCGATTACATTAAAGGAAACTAAAGTTTTTCCGGCATTGATATCCAGAGAATCTTTTATTGTTGTTTTTCCAATATGGTTTGTCTTTTGTTATTGTTTTAGCAGTTATTCAGTTAATCATGAACCTTGGCCGAATGCCCAGGATTGGCTGGATTATATAGATTATCGGTATATGATACCGGTAATGCCTTTTGTAATGGTTACAATCGGTATTTTTCTGGCAAAAGTATGGAATAAAAAGATTATTTTTTATGTATTCTTTCAAATGGTTTTGATTTTAGGGTTTATCGGAAATGCCAAAATGATTTTTCCCGGTAATTTCGCTAAGTACTTAAGTGATAAAGGCTATTCCTACAATATAATTGGTGATAAGATTGGTTTGCGGGTAACCCAAAATCTGAATGAATATATCCTGCCCTTTCATAAATTAGAAAATAACTTACGTGCGCAGTTTTATGATGGCTTGGGTGCAGGTATAGCATGGAGAATGCGGGATGAGAACGCACAGAAGATTGTAGATTTATTTAAATCTGAAGTGAATGAAGAATATCAGCGGTATTTATACCGCGGTTGGGGTACTCTTTTTTCCGTAAAATATATCGAAGAATTTCAGGACGCATTGAATATTTTGAGTATTATTCCTTTAAGCCAGAAGGAGTTTTTTTATGAGGGATTAAGTAGGGATATGGGTTTTTTCAATGACAATACAAGCCCCATTGAGTCCATGAAAATGAGTTTAGATTTTATAAATAAAATAGATAGAACATATTGGCCAGCTTGTTATTTAGGTTTAGGCTATGGTGCAGGTTTCAGATTTAAGAATGAGCGCGATATGCAAAAAAAGTTAAATAGCATGGTTGAGGCGCATTATCAGGAAGTGTTTTTAAGAGGTATTTATCTGGGAGAGCTTGAGCGATAAAAGAGATATATGAGTAAAAAAAATATTTTAAGATTGGGGATATTGATAATGTTGTTTTTTATTTTACGCATTCCGGCAATATTATTTTCATTTGATAATATTTATTTTGATGGCGATGAGTTGTCTCGTGGTGCTTTAGCTAAGGAAATAATGGAAAAGCCGATGCTTCCTTTATTTGATTATCTTGACGGTGATGCCGGGATGTATGAAGGGGGGAGGTTATTGATCGCATTTATAACGGTACCTTTTTTTAAGATTTTAGGAGATTCGTACTTTTCTTTGAAAATGGTTTCTATATTTCTTTCTGTAATAATGTTTATTTTATGGTATATTTTGTCGCTTAAGTTTTTTAACCACAGGGTTGCCTTATTCTGGAGTTTATTATTTATACTTTCTCCGCCTCTTTATACGCAAGCCTCACTTGTAACCTGGGGCGCGCATGCCGAATATTATTTCTTCACTGCTTTATTCCTGACATTCTTTCATAAAATTTATTTTGAACATGAATTATCTTGCGTCCCTATCTGGGTATGGGCAACTTTTGGCTTCTTTAGCGGTTTTGGTTTTTGGATAATCCAACACAACGCTTTGGTATTAGCCGTGTGTTTTATTTTCTTTTTCCTAAAAGACAAAAAACTATTTTTAAAGAAGTATTTTTGGGTATATTTTTTCTTCCTTTTAATCGGATATTCTCCGCATATCTACCAAATTTTTACACGATACTGGCGGCATTCGGCTGTTTATGATAGCGTATTGGTGCATTTTCCCGGTGAAGAGCTGAGGTATATGTTGCCGAAACTCTTTAGTTTGATTGTAAAAGATTTCCCGCATTCTTTATTGTTTAACCACCAGATTATTTCTTATATATATTATTTTATATTTTTATTTTCTTTTATTTATTTTATCCGCCTTAATAAGCGCAATATTACGCATACAATATCTAAGGAATTTATTTTTTTAGCTTACTTTGGCGCGTATCTTTTTGTTTATACTATAGGTGATTTCTCTGTATATGAAGATAATAGTGTAGGCGGTTTTTTGCGCTATAATTATTTGACTCTGGTGTATCCGGTTATGTTTTTAATTGTCGCGTGTTTTTTAAACCGGATTTGGGAATTAGGCAAAAGGGTTATTTGTGTTTTGCTAGCATCTTTTTTTATCGTGGCTGGATTTTGGGCAAACATATCCTTGATTTCTTTTAAGAATTTTGGCCAACCGTTAAGAGAAAAAGGGTATTCATATTTTGATTTAGGCGATCGGCTTCCTTTGGGGCTTAGTAAAGAAGGTTTACAATCTCTTGTGGGAAATTTAAAATGGGTTAATCCAAAATATGGCCCTGAATTTTTAAAAGGCATATCTGCCGGAATGGCTTTTAATGAGTCTGTTAATCAAGATATCCCGGGCACTCTTGAATTATTTACAAAAATCCCTCAAGAGTACCAAGTTTCTCTTTATGAAGGATGGGGTGTAGGTTTAAACGACATAGTTTTAAGCAATCCTGCTGTGGGTATCGAAATTGTCTATCAAGTTGATAAGCTGATCGCCGATAAATATAAGAAATATTTTCATTATGAATTAGGGAGGGGAATTATTACGCATGCCGAAAGTATAAATGGTTTAGAGAATTTAATCATCCGTATGGCTGGAATAATTAGTCCGCCTGGCAGGAAATATTTTTATGAGGGGGTTATTCAAGGGTTGTCAGAGGTTGAGGATGCCGGCCGGGAAGGGCTGATTCTTATGTTTTCTTCTTTAAACGATAGAGGTATATAATTATTTATATGTTTAAGCGCTTTAAGGATATTTTTGGCTATCGTGAACTCATATTCGCTTTGCTTGTAAGGGGTTTTAAAGCAAAATACAAAAATTCTTTTTTCGGGATTTTCTGGTCGCTTTTGAATCCGCTTATCAACGTGGCGATTTTTGCGTTCATTTTCACGGTCATAATAAAGATCGACATCAAAAACTATCCGCTCTATCTTTTGTGTGCTATATTCCCGTGGAATTTCTTTAACTCTTCTTTAATAAACAGCGTTGTTTCTATTTACGAAGATAGCCACTTTGTAAAGAATACTTCTTTTCCGCTTGAGATTATTCCTTTGTCTGTGGTAGCCGTGAATTTAATAAATTGCCTGATAGATGTTATGATTTTGATTTTGGTTTTGTTCTTATCAGGGCATGGCAGTGTTTTATTTTTTCTATATGCTCCGGTTTTGTTGCTGATTGAATTTATCTTAATTTCCGGAGTATCTATTTTATGCGCCGGGTCCTACGTATTATTTCGTGACCTAAACTTTATCCTTAATTTATTTTTAAGATTGTTTTTTTACTTCGTTCCGGTGATTTATAGCCTTGAACTTGTTCCGGTTGATTTAAGGTTTTGGTATTTATTGAACCCGGTTGCGGTGATTATTGATAGTTTTGTGAAAATATCCCTTTATGGCATTGTACCTGATTCGAAATTACTTTTTATCGCATTTATTGAAAGTGTATTTATTTTTATTTTGTGTATGGGCTTATTCGGAAAGATCCGAAGGGTAATACCCGAACGGCTTTAGCGCCCGGTCTTATCTAGCGCCCAGCCATATAGGATTGGCTGGCGTATCGCTTACTGCGGTAATCGTTCGGTGTAAACTACTGTTTAATATGAATAATGCAATCGTTGTTATACCGACTTATAACGAAATAAACAATATTGATAGCTTAATAAAACAAATTTTAAGCCTTAACCGAGCAATAGATGTTTTAGTTGTTGACGATAATTCTCCTGATGGAACAGGTCGGTTGATTGATAATTTATCGAGAGAGTTTAATAATATACAGGTAATCCACAGGAAGGCTAAAACAGGCCTGGGTACTGCCTATATCGAAGGATTTAAAAAGGCATTAGAGGGGGACTATGAGTATATTCTAGAGATGGATGGGGATCTTTCGCATGACCCTAAGTATATTCTTAATTTTTTGGAGATGATTAAAGATTGCGATTTAGTTTTAGGTTCACGTTTTTTAAATGGAGTACATATTCTAAATTGGTCATTTTTAAGGTTATTTTTGAGCTTATCTGCGATTAGGTATGTTAAGTTTATAATGAGGCTTCCTTTTACTGATCCATTAAGCGGTTTTCGGTGCTTCCGCGCAGAGGCATTGCGGAAGATAATTTCTGATGGCTTGATATCTAAAGGGTATCTTTTTCAGGCCGAAATGCTTTACAGGTTTTATAAAAAAGGTTATCGAATAAAAGAGATGCCTATATTTTTCGTAAATAGAAAGATTGGAAAGTCTAAGTTATCGTTGGGTGTTATATGTGAAGCATTGTTTAAAATTTTTATTTTAAAATTGAAGATTTAGTATGAGCAACGTCGCTATAGAAATTAAAAAGTTAAACAAAAAATTCAAGCTTATCCATGAACCGCCGCTTACTTTTCAGAAGGCGCTGCATAATTTTTTGCGCCGTAAAAAAAATTACCAGGAAATCCTGGCGCTTGATAATATAAATTTATGTATTAAGAAATCAGAATCACTGGGGCTTATTGGCGCCAACGCCTCCGGAAAAACCACATTACTTAGGGTTATCGCTGATATTTATGAACCTACAAGCGGGGCAGTTTCTATTAAGGGGCGGGTTGCTCCTTCGCTTGAATTAGGTTCGGGCTTTTGTATGGAATTTACGGGGATAGAGAACTTGTATTTATATGCGGCAATATTCGGTTTATCCCGTAGCCAAATTAAAGAGAAAATCTCGCGAATAAAAGAGTTTTCAGAATTAGGGGATTTTCTTGATGTGCCTTTGAGGCAGTATTCTTTTGGCATGCGTATGCGCTTGGCATTTTCTTTGGCGGTTAACCTGGGAGCCGATATATTACTTATTGATGAAATGCTGGCAGTAGGGGATTTGGCATTTAAAGAGAAGTGTTTTAAGAAGATTAAGGAATTGAAAGCGCAGGGTGTGACCTTTGTGCTTGTTTCTCATAATATGGATGAGATCTCTAATTTATGTGAACGCGCCGTATTTTTAGACCACGGTCAAATCAAGCAAGACGGCCCGGCGGATGAAGTTATCCAGGGGTATCGGGCGTTTATGGGCTCTAAATAGTTATGCGTATCGGAATCGATATAAGGTCGTTACAGAATGACAGCCAGTCCCGCGGTATCGGAACTTATACCCGCTGTTTGGTTAAAAGCTTGCTTGCCTTAGATAATGATAACGAATATGTTTTTTTTGCTTTTAAAAACCAACCGTTGCCTGGAATGGTTGGTGAGCTAAAAGCAGAGGTGAGAGTAAGAAAGGTAACTTCGCGAAGGAAGCGTTTTGTCTGGCTTTCCGGCCAGGCTTTTTTCCCTTTGGCAATCAGGCAGGAAAGGCTTGATGTATTTCATTCCCCCGAATATATTGTCCCGGTTTTTTCTAAGGCCAAAAAAGTTATTACAGTCCATGATTTCATCAATAGTGATTTTGAGCTCTATCGCAAGCTAAGCGGTGTTTTGCGCCGGGCGTATTTTTATTTGAAAGATAAGACTCTTCATCATGCGGACGGGATAATCGCGATTTCCGAATACACGAAGAAGAAAATAATCGAGTTTACCGCAATAGCAGAGAATAAGATAAAGGTGATATATGAAGCGGCTGATGATATTTTTCGTCCTTGTCTTGATAGCCGGGAATTGTCGGGACTCCGCAAGAAATATAATATAAATAGAGACTTTTTGCTTTATGTGGGGGCTTTGGACTATCATAAGAATATTGACGGCCTGATAAAGTCGTTTGCGAAAATTAATCATAAAGATACCGGGCTCGTATTGATAGGGGTAAAAAATGACCCGAAGTATTTTGTGCATATCGAAGAATTGATCAAGAATCTAGGCCTTTCTGATAGGGTATATATTTTGGGTTATATTCCCAAGGAAGACTTGGTTGGTTTTTATAATTTAGCAAAAGCGGTGATTTCAGTTTCTTTTTATGAAGGTTTTGGTTTACCGATAATAGAGGGGATGTCGTGCGCTAAACCGGTGATTGCTGCGGGCAATACTTCAATGCGCGAGATTGTTGGTGATGCCGGGATATTGGTAAATCCTGCTAATACTGATGAAATAGCTTTTGCCATCGATAAGTTACTATCGGATGATGGTTTGAACAAAACGTTATCTGAGAAATGCTTAAAGCGTTCATATGACTTTAGCTGGGAGAAAACCGCCAAAGAAACTCTTGCGTTGTATCAAGAATTAACTAATTTATGAACATAAGTATAATAATTTTAAATTGGAATGGTGTTGAATTATTAAAAGAATGTTTGCCTTCTGTTATCTCTGCGATGCGAGAGTACTCCGGAGATTATGAGATTATTATGGTGGATAACGCATCAACAGACGGGAGCATTGAGTATATTGAATCAAGTTTTCCGCAGGTGTGCATTTTTCCAATGCGGCAAAACCTTGGATTTGCCAAGGCTCTTAATATCGGCATTGAAAAGGCTAAATATCCCGCTGTGGTTTGTTTAAATAATGACATTATTGTAGAAAATAAGTTTTTTGAGCCATTGTTACGGCATTTGCACAAGGAAGATGTTTTTGCGGTAGGCCCGAAAATATTGCTAACGGATAAAAAAACTCTTAATTTTGGCAAGGCCATCGGAAGTTTTAAATATGGTTTTTTTACGCGCAAGATATATGATTCTTTGCATTCGGTAAATAGTTTATATGCCTGTGCAGGCGGCATGGTTTTTAAAAAAGATAAATTCCTGGAATTGGGCGGTTTCGATGAAGATATGGATGTATATTGGGAAGACTTGGATTTGTGTTACCGAGCCTGGAGGCGAGGGTGGAGAACGGTTTATGAGCCCCAAGGCATTATTTATCATAAGTTTCACGCTACTAATATCCATAAATATGGTTCCGCCGGGATAGATTTTTTAAGCGGTAGGAATTATTCATTGTTTGTCGTAAAGAACATCCATAATAAATTCTTATTTATTAAGCACTTGTTGTTTTTACCTTTCTTAATTATTTTATCGTTTATTTTCGGTAAGGGATGGTTTGCATTGGGTATAATAAAATCATTCGGTAAATTTGATGTGTTTATGACAAAACGCCGGATAGAAGAAAATAAGCCATCTGTATTATCTGATCGCCATATTATCGGTATCAGCCGCCAATGAATAAAATCAGAGTTGTACAAATCGGTAAATATTATTATCCATGCCATGGCGGCATGGAATCAAGCCTTTATTCTCTGGTTGCCGGATTAAAGGGGGAAGTGGATTTTGAGGTTATAGTTTCCAATACAAAACCGAAAACAATTGTAGAGGAAATAGATGGTGTTAGAATATTGCGCCTGGCGCAATACGGAACTCTTTTTTCTCAACCCATTAACCCGTCCTTATTTTTTCATTTTCAAAGACTAAAAGCTGACATTGTTCATATGCATTTGCCTAATCCGCTTGCCGTTATTTTTTATTTATTTGTTCATCCGGAGGGGAAATTGGTGATTTCTTATCACAGTGATATGGTTAGGCAGGGTTTTCTGGGATGGATTTTTATGCCTTATCTGAAGAGGATATTGGGCTTAGCGGATAAAATTATAATTACTTCATTGAATTTAATGGATGCATATCCTATATTAAAAGGATTTCGCGAAAAATGCGTTGTTATTCCTCACGGAATAGATTTGGAAGCTTTTAAGGAGACTTCTATGGCCAAGGCAAAAGCCCAGGATATTAAGAGGAAATATAATAAGCCGATAGTTTTATTTGTAGGCCGGTTAGTTTATTATAAAGGGCTCAAGTATTTGCTTAAGGCTATGGTGAGTGTAGATGCTAAATTGGTCGTCGTAGGGAAAGGGCAGCTAGAATCAAAGCTAAAATCCTTTGCGAAGAGGCTCAATATAGGTGAAAAATTATTTTGGGCAGGGGATGTTAGCCATGAAGAACTCATTGCTTATTATTACGCATGTGATTTATTGGTTTTGCCTTCTTGTTTTAATAGCGAAAGTTTCGGGCTGGTAGTTTTGGAAGCGCAGGCTTGCGCTAAGCCTGTGGTGAGCACGAATTTGCCTACCGGGCTAGCTACTATTAATTTAAATGAAAAGACCGGTTTTGTGGTAACTCCTAAGGATAGCCATCAGCTACAAATAGCTATAAATAAGCTTATTCTTTCTGAGGATTTATGCCGTGAATATGGGCTTAACGGAAGAGAAAGGGTTAAGCAGGAGTATTCAAGAGGGCTTATGTGCCAAAGATTTCTAGCTTTATATGCTGCAATAAATAGTAATCAAGCCTCGATGTAAAAAAACTTGCTAACCCGTTGATTTTATGATATGTTAGAAGAAATAGCTTAAGGTGTTTTAGCTCCGACTGCGTCGGAGTTTTACACAGAAAGTGTAACACCGGAGCAATTCCAATCAGCGCCGGGTGTTAGCTAAACAAAAGCTTAAGGTGCTCAATTGCCGCAATACGAATTAAATCTTCGAGACTATTTAAGAATCTTTCATAAACGTAAGGTTACTATTATTGTAACCTTTATTCTTGCCACAGGTTTAAGTATATTTTATCTTTCTGACCAACCAGTAGTTTATCAATCATCTTCCACTGTAAAAATAGAAGAACGTAAAACCATTGCCGGTTTGCTTACCGAAGAAATTGTTTTTAATCCTGCTGATGTTATGGAATCAGAAACCAAGATAATTAAAGGTTATGCCGTAATGAAGATGGTGGCGTTTAGAGTCGGTAGAATTAACGAGAAAACGCCCGCGGAACAAGTTAATGGTATTGTTGCCGGGTTGCAATCCGGCATAGAGACCGAGAGGATCGGCGGTACAAATATGATCCGTATTGCCGCTACAGCCGCCACATCTAAGGAAGCAATGGATCTGGCGAATATTACTGCTCAGGTTTATATCGAGGAAAGCCTTTTGGATAAAGCTAAAGAAGCCAGGCATGCCCGGCAGTTTATCGAAGAACAGCTGATTTCTTCCGATAAGCGTTTAAGAGAGGCAGAAGATACGCTTGGTAAACTTGGCAATAATGTAAAAAATATAAGGTTAGCTGAACCAATCCAAAATAGGCTTATGGAATTAGAGTTTAATCTCGCCGAATTATTGCAGAAATACACCGAAAAGCATCCCCGGGTTATACAGCTTAGGGAACAGATCAAGGATTTAGAAAATCAATTAAAAGATTTTTCCGGCCAGGATCTTGAATATGCCAGGCTTAACCGGGAAGTAGAGGTTAATCAAAAGCTTTATAGTATGCTTAAGGAGAAATTGGAAGAGGCCAGGATTTCTGAAGCTCAGAAAGTAAGCGATGTCTCTATGGTTGATCCTGCGGCACCCGGGGAGCCTGTTTCCGGGAATAAAAACATGGGGATGCTTGCCGGCGGAGTCCTGGGGTTAATTCTGGGTATAGCTTTAGCTTTTGTCTTGGAAACCTTGGATACTTCTATAGGTACGATTGAGGATGTAGAAAATGTAGTTAAGCTATCCGTTTTAGGCGTTGTTCCTCCTATTGAATCAGAGTTTGGGTCTAAACGTACCATATTCTCTCGGATTAGAGAAAGGATTATGCCTACTCCTAAGACCGAAGAGGAAGAGAAATTTTCCCGCTTGGTTTCTCATTATAAACCGCAGTCTTCAATCGCCGAAGCTTATCGTAACATTCATACGAACTTAAAAATAGATTCTTTCCGTAAGGCAATTCTGGTTACTAGCTCCGGACCGCAAGAAGGTAAGAGTAGTGTTGTTTGTAATTTAGGCATAGTAATGGCGCAGGCAGGTTTAAGGGTAGTTTTGGTTTCTGCGGATTTACGCCGTCCTGTGTTGGTAAAGACATTCGGTATTGGTAAAGAACCGGGTTTGACTGAGTTTATTACCGGAGCTGCTACTCTTGATGAATCTTTAAAAAGTATTACCGATATTATGCTTGGTGAAATTAAGTTTGAAGAGATCCTCAAGACCCCTGGCATAGAGAATATCTGGATTATGCCTTCTGGTAGGTTTACTGCTAATCCGGTTGAGTTATTGGAATCGAAAAAGATTCCGATGTTAGTCGAAGAGCTTAAAAATAGGTTCGATGTTGTTATTTTTGACGCGCCGCCGGTATTACCGGTTACGGATTCAAGTATCCTGGCTCCGCTTGTAGATGCAACGGTTATTGTTTACGAGATTGGAAGGACAAGCCGGGAAGCGCTTATCCGTACTAAAATTCAGATAGAATCTACAGGGGCAAAGATTTCCGGGGTTATATTAAATCACACTAAACTTGAAACTGAAGCCGTAACATCTTATCCTTATTCTAAGTATAAATATTATAGTGTCGAGAAAGAGGGTAGAGTCCGTGGCGTAAAGGGTATCGGTAAAAAAGGAAGTTCCTTATAAAAGAAAAAAACATAATGTAAATTATTTAGTTCATTCACAAGGGGCGTTTTGCCCCTTTATTTTTGCGCAGTAGCGCACACCGGAGCAATTCCGATTAGCGCCGGGTGTTACACAGTAGTGTACTTAAAAATTATGGATAATAAAGGACAAAATCTAACTACTTTTATAATTTTTATCCTGGTTATAGCTATTATCTTAACCTTTATGTTTTTCGGCATATCGGTTGAGTTTTCGTTTATGCTCGTTTTGTTTTTTATTGTGTTTGCTATCGCTTTTATTAATGTTGAGTTTGCTTTAATTATTTTAATCTTTTCAATGCTTTTTTCTCCGGAAATTCAAATCGGGCATGTGTATGGCAGGGCGATAGTGGTCAGATCAGACGATATTTTCTTGTTTCTTATATTCTTTGGATGGTTGGCCAGGACTGCTATCGATAAAGAACTGGGTTTATTGCGTATCACTCCTTTAAACCGCCCGATAGCCGTATACGTAGTTTTTTGTTTAGCCACTACTATTCTAGGTTTTATGAAAGGATATCTTGCTTTAGGGGTAAGTATCTTTTATCTGTTAAAATATTTTGAATATTTTATTTTATTTTTTATGGTTACTAACAACCTGAAAAGCATGAAGCAGGTGAAGAGTTTTGTTTTTTCGCTTTTGTTGGTTGGGTTTTTAGTGGGGATATATGCGTTTTCCCAGCATTTTCACGGTGTAGAAAGGGTTACTGCGCCTTTTGAGGGTAAATCCGGAGAAGCCAATACCTTGGGAGGGTACTTAGTTTTAATAATTTGTATTGTCATAGGCCTAATTTTAAATTTCGGTTCACTTAGACAAAAGATGTTTTTCGCGGCGATATTAATATTTGCTTTTCCGGCACTCGTGTTTACATTATCGCGCGGTTCATGGCTTGCGTTTATCCCGGCGTTAATCGCGCTTATTTTATTTACTAGAAAAGGCAAGCTCGTACTTTTTATTTTTTCATTTGCTGCGGTTTTACTTTCTTCTATTATATTACCGCGTTCTTTTTATGCGCGTGTTAATCAGACTTTTAGCTATGGCAAAGAATATGAGATTGCAGGAAGGCGCGTAAGGTTGGAAGATTCTGCGGCAACCCGCATTGAGATCTTTAAGCTTGCAATGCAAAAATGGAAAAAAGAACCTTTGCTGGGTTATGGCATAGGAAGTTCTTTGCCCATATTGGATAACCAATACGCGCGTATAATTATCGAAAGCGGGTTCTTGGGTTTACTTTCGTTTATTTGGATTATTTTTGTTTTATTTATGATCGCTTTTCGGCATCTCTCAATATTGAGGGAAGACGGATTCTCCAGCGGACTGATAACCGGGTTTATTGCCTGCCTTTTTGGGCTTGTCGTTCATGGCATAGGCGCCGAAACTTTTATCATTATCAGGATCATGGAGCCATTTTGGTTTTTAGCTGCGATTGTAGTAGCATTACCAAGGATACAAGAGGAAGAAAGGCTGAGCCCGGCATGAGTACTGTAAAAAGGGTTACCAAGAATTCCTTAATGAAAACAATATCAACGGTAATCACAAAGTTGTTGTCGCTGGTATTCGTTATTACTATTGCCCGGCATTTGGGTAATGAGTTGTTCGGAAAATATTCCTTTGTTTTTGCTTTGTTGTCGTTTTTCGCTGTTTTTACCGAATTTGGCATGGATGCTTTAGTTATAAGAGAGGTGGCAAAAGATAAAGGCAAGAGCAATGCATTTTTAATTAACTCAATGTTGTTTAAGGGTATTTTATCTTTGATATCTTGGGCTATGCTGATAGTCCTTATATTTGTTTTACGCAAAGAGCCAAAGGTGAGCATGGGGATTATGATAGCCGGACTTTGTTTATTGCCGGATTCCTGGACAAGCTCGATGAAGGCGGTTTTTTCCGCCCACGAAAGAATGGAATTAAATACGTTTATAGAGGTACTATTGCGTTCTATTGTGGTTGGGTTAGGGTTATCGGTTGTATTTTTGCATTATAGTTTAATGGCTCTTTTTTGCGGTTCATTTATTGCAAGTGTAGTGACGTTTTTATTCGCCTTGGTAATTTATAAGCGGAATATCGGGAGAATAGAGATAGCTCCTAACCGGGAATTATTCGGATATTTTATCCGGACAAGTTATGTTTTTGCTTTAACCGGAGTTTTTGTATCTCTTTATTGCCGTTCAGCCCCGGTAATGTTATCTATCTTCAAGGGTTATTCTGCGGTAGGCTGGTATAGTGCTGCTTCTAATCTAACCGATTCTTTGCTTTTTATCCCCGCGGCGATTGCCGCAGCGGTATATCCGGTGCTTTCAAGGTGCCATACTGTTTCACCCGAGAAGTTTCATAAGGTGTATGAGAAAACTTTTAAGGTTTTATTGTTGCTGGCATTGCCTTTGGCGGTCGCGGTTAATATCTTGGCTGAACGGGTGATTATTTTTATATACAAGTCCGGATTTAGTAATTCTATAGTTGTTTTGCGTATATTGATTTGGCAAACTGCTATTGTTTTTTTAAATGCGCTGATGTCGGCGGCCCTGTATTCCGCGAATAAACAAAAAATTGTCGCCTTTATTACCGGGTTGCTTGTGGTTGTTAACATTATCCTTAATTATTTCTTTATATCGAAGTATAGTTATGTAGGCGCAAGTGCGGTCGCGGTAATTACCGAGATTATTGCTTTTATCCTTTGTTTTCATTTTGTTTCCCGCTACATTTACCGGGTTAAGCCTTTGTTGGTATTTTTTAAGTCGTTGTTGGCTACGTTTGTCATGGCAGGGTTTATTTATTCATTCCGGTCGTATAATCTGTTATTGGTAGTACCTATGGCGATAGTGGTTTATGCGCTTAGTATTTTTGCATTAAAGGTTTTTAGTGAAGAGGACCGAAGGTTCATTAAAGAACTTATGCCTTTGGTTAATAGATGAAAAGTGTTTTAGGTTGGGAGAATTTATGCCATATCGTATGAGGTATTATTCGGCTTATGCCCTGGAAAAGCTTCTTTTTGCTAAACATTATTTAAGCAATGTTTTTTACTCTCCTTTATCTGGTTTATCGCAATATAAATCTATGAAGAAGCTAAACCTGGCATGTTCTGACCGCATAATCCCCGGATGGCTTAACGTCGATGCGCGCGATATCCCCGGAATAGACCATGTTGTGGATGTGCGTAATTTATCAAAATTCAGCGATAATTCATTTGATATTGTCAGGGCCTCTCATGTATTAGAGCATTTTTATATAAATGAACTCGAACATGTTTTACGCGAGTGGACGCGGGTTTTGCGCCCTGGGGGATGGTTAATATTATGTGTCCCTGATTTTGATGCCAACCTGCTGCGTTATAAAGTAAACCCGCACGTAATTAATCCTTGTCTGGCTAAAGAATTCGGCCCTGCAGTTTTGTCTCAAATTTACGGATTCGGATATGAAAGCGATGAAAACCATTTATATAAGCATCGTATGGTTTATAACCGGATGAGCTTGATTTCGGTAATGCGGCAGTATGGTAAATTAAAAAATATCCGGACGCTTAACTATTTGCGCGAAGAGCCATATGCGGCGGGGATTACTGATGATTCGACGAATGTTTATAGCTTGAATTTGGCAGGGCAGAAATAGGTATTATGATTAAGAATATTTTTAGGGTTTTAAGTTGGTCTGTTAGGTATAAAAACTGGCTGGAAATTTTAGGTTGTTATCTTAAGGCCGAGGAGCCCAGTAATTTCATGCTTAGAAACGGGGTGGCTATCGAATCGCCGGAAAAAACTAAAAATATGTTTTTAGTTGAAGAAATATTCTTTGATAAAGTATATACCCCCGGTGAAATTAAAATTGAAGATAATGATGTAGTTGTGGATATTGGTTCTAATATAGGGGTATTTACGGTATTCGCTGCCAAATTGACGAGAAATTCCGTTTATGCGTTTGAGCCGTTCCCACAAAATGTGGAATTATTAAAACGCAATATCGATAAAAATAATTTACAAAATGTTGTCATTAATCCTGTTGCCGTAAGCGATAGGATGGGAGGGGGGAAGTTATTTTTAAGCGATATCAACGCAGGGCATCTTTTGTTTGACCATAATATAAGCGGAAAGCTGGATAAATATATAGAAGTCCCTACGGTCGATCTTAAGCAAATTTTCGATGGTAATAAGCTTGAGGTAATAGATTTTATGAAAATGGATTGCGAGGGGATGGAGGGGTTAATTTTTAAGAATACCCCTGTTCAATACTTAAAGAGAATTCGTAAAATAGCATTGGAATTCCACGATAATGTATCTGCGCTTGGTCATGTTCAGATACAAAATCTTTTAGAAGATGCCGGATTTATTGTAAATTTAAAGTGGGATGGTTATTCGCCGTTTGGATATATATATGCGAAACGCCTTAACAGCGGTAATGATAGCGGTTTGTGGGATAAAGTCTGGTTAAAGTCTGGCACTGATACAGTAGAATATAAGAAAAATATAAAAAATGAACTAAATACGGTTACTTGGAAAAAAATAGAAAAAGAAGTAATAAAAAGATATGGAGGATTTAGGGGTTTGAAGGTAATTGAGCTTGGCTCAGGCAGAGGAAGCATTTCTTTGATTATGGGATTAAAAGGCGCAGATGTAACCCTTATGGATTATAGCGATGTTGCTTTAAAGCGGGCGCAGCATTTTTTTGACGAGTTTAACTGTAAGGTAAAATTAATTAATTCCGATGTTTTGAATTTGCCTATTGAAACTATGGGCCAGTTTGATATTTCCATGTCATTTGGTTTAGCCGAACATTTTGACGGTATTAAACGGCAGGGTATTTTTGATTCGCACTTTAAAGTCCTTAAAGATGGCGGATCGTCTTTTATCAGCGTACCGAATAAGTGGTGTTTGCCGTATCGGATTTGGAAAAAGAAAATGGAGATAACCAATAGATGGGCATATGGTTTTGAAAAACCTTTTTCCGGTAGAGAACTTAAAAGGATGGCTCTTGCATCCGGGTTTAAGCCTGGCAATATTTTAGGCTCATCTTTTTTAAGCGATTTTGACCGTTTTTTATTCTTTGATATCTTGAAGAGATTCGGCATTGACCCTCAGGTGCCTACATTTTTGGATAATAGGTTTGGATATGCGCTTGTATACGTGGGCTATAAAAACATGAATTGATCAAGGGTGGATTTTTATGAAAATCCTTTTAGTTACAAGGCGTGGCATCTTTCGCGGTGATCCCGGGGAATATTTTAAGCCTGAATATAATGGGGTTAAAACTGAACCCTGCCTGGCTGGGATGTTCGGCTGGTATTGGTATAAAGCTTTATGCGAATTGGGCCATGAGGTTGAGCCTTTTATTTTTTATAAAGGACCGTTTTTGGATTCTTTTCGGGAGTTTAATCTTTTTATCGATAGGTTAAAGGGGCGTTTTTCGGTTACGAAAAAGATATCTCAAAGAGAGACGAACAAGAGTTTGCTTTTTAAAACCCTGGTTTATAAGCCGGAACTTATTTTGATTGATGCCGGAGAATCTATTTATCCGGATACGCTTATCGAAATCAAACAAAGGACTAAAGCAAAAATCGCCATATGGCTGTTGGATGATCCAGAAGTGCAAAACTGGAATAATGTGTTAAATTGCCTTTCGGTTTATGATTTTTTGTATGTTTTTGACCCGGATTATGTTAGCCGGTTTAAAGGAATGGGGGTTAAGTCTTATATTGAATATCTTCCGTGTGCAACTGACCCCGATGTATATAAGACTTATGCGATATCTAAAGAAGAGCAGGATGAATTTAACTGCCAGCTATCTTTTGTAGGTAATATTACGGATAAGCGCGCAGCTTTGTTTAAAGAATTAAAAGAGTTTGATTTAGGTATCTGGTCATGGAACCCCTGGAGATTAAAAGGTGATGTTTTTTTGCGTAACTCTTACCGCGGGGTAGCTTGGGGCCAAAAGGCCAGTAAAATATTTAATGCTTCAAAGATAGTATTAAATAGCCATCATCCGCAGACGCTTAGTGGTGTGAATATGAAAACTTTTGAAATCGCCTCAAGCGGTGGTTTTCAATTGGTTGACCGGACAAAAGATTTGGATAATTTATTTAAAAACGGAAGCGAAATAATTTGTTATAAAAATAACGCTGAATTAAAAGAATTGATAGGGTATTATTTGACGCATGATATGCAGAGGCAAGAGATATCTAAAAGAGCGCAACAAAGAGCATGCACCGAGCATACTTATAAACATAGGCTAAAAAGGTTGATTTCGCAAGTTGAAGGTCTAAGGTAAAATATGGATAAATTCTGTTGCCTAAAATGCGGGTTGCCTTTAAAAGAATCCGGCGGATATTTGGCCTGCGATAGTTGCGGGCAAATGTATCCGGTTAAAGAGGGTGTGCCATTTTTTACTTCCGGTGATTATTATTTTCCCGATATTTCCGAAAGCGATATGGATTCTTTGCTTGAGATCTCCAGGACCCAGGGTTGGAAGGCCGGGTTTCATGATTTTTTAAGAGTTATCGACGAAAGCGCTTATAAAATAGCTGCGGATGAAAGTAGGTTGGATTGGCGTTTTTTATTTGATATATCCAAAGAAAGCGCGGTTTTGGATTTAGGAAGCGGCTTTGGCGGGATATCCCTTGCTCTTTCTCAGCGCGCCGGAAAAGTTGTAGCCATGGATTGCTCTCTAAAGCGGCTTAAGCTATTGGATATAAGAGTAAAACAGGAAGGCATCGATAATATTGTCCCTGTTTGCGGGGGTGATAGTATGCGGCTTCCTTTCCCGGATAAGAGTTTCGATTTAGTAGTTTTAAACGGGGTCCTTGAGTGGTTGGCAATATTTAATCCTAATGACAATCCAAGAGATGTGCAATTGGCGAAATTAAAAGATATACATAGGATATTGAAAGATAATGGTAGTATCTATATCGGCATAGAGAATAGAATAGGATACGTTTATTTTTTGGGAGGGAAAGACCATAATAATATAAGGTTTACTAATTTGATGCCCAGATGGATGGCGAATATGTATTCAAAAATACGCTTGGGCCAGCCTTATTTAACTTATACATATTCTATCTCGGGATATAAGAGGTTATTGAGAGAATCGGGTTATTCTTGTGTTGATATTTATGCTACGATTCCTAGCTATCGGGATGTATTTTTTATGGCCAACGTCGAAGATACAAAAACAATGGATTATTTCTTCCGGTATCTTTTGCGCACTGCTTCTTTGAAACGAAAGATCATCGCGATATGCTCAAGGGCGCTTTTGAAATTAGGAGTATTTAAGTTTTTTATACCGGAGTACGGAATTATTGCTAAAAAAAATGACCGAACGGCTGAGTAAATTCTTATTGGATAATTGGAATACGATATCACC
>Ga0082335_1003044_pt1 | contig 28771 bp, 21 predicted proteins | sample Subgrocontami58m_FD_72375 | JGI IMG/M metagenome (GOLD analysis project Ga0082335, IMG submission 72375) | Subsurface groundwater microbial communities from S. Glens Falls, New York, USA - GMW37 contaminated, 5.8 m (SPADES assembly) (version 2) ...
TTCCGCTGGAAGCAATTGTGTAAACGCACTTATCCCGTTTATCGGGGTTAGTAAGTTAGCAATTGCTTTCCGCTGGAAGCAATTGTGTAAACGCACTTATCCCGTTTATCGGGGTTAGTAGATGAAGGAAACCAGAACGGCAGAACATGAATGGTGGTGGTCCGGTATGATTGAAGTTTTGTTTCAGGGCTTCCTGACGATATTCAGGCTGGATGTCTTTGCCTTCATGGTCCTCGGCGTACTTATCGGACTCGTGTTTGGCATCATTCCGGGCATCGGCGGCCTCGCGGCTTTATCCATGCTCCTGCCCATGGTCTGGGGCATGAATCCGGAGGTGGCTCTTGTCTTCCTCCTCTCCATAACCTGCGCCACCTCCCAGGGTGGTTCCATAACAGCAGTGCTGATCAATGTGCCCGGCACCGGTCCCAATGCCGCGACTCTGCTCGACGGCTACCCCATGGCCCAGCAAGGAAAGGCGGGACGCGCCCTGGCCGCCGTTCTTACGTCCGGCGCCCTGGGGGGTATTTTCGGCGGCATCCTGATGATCGCCCTCATACCCATAGTCCGCCCGATGGTCCTCAGCTTTGGTTCTCCCGAACTTTTCTTCCTGGTCCTGCTGGGTATTTCCTTTATCACGGCCATTGCCGAGGGGAAAATGCTCAAAGGACTCGTTTCGGGAGGGATCGGCATCCTGCTGGCCCTTTTCGGCTACCAGATGACGACGGGAATACCCCGTTTTTCCTTTGGCACCGAGTATCTCGAAGACGGCATCAAGTTGATCCCCCTGACCCTGGGACTCTTCGCCTTTCCGGAGGTCATCGATCTGGCCGTCGGGGGCGAGGCCTGTTCCCGGACCGGGAAGTCGGTAGCCAAGATCGGCTCCGACCTTTTCGAAGGCGTCAAAGACGTCTTTCGCCATTTCTGGCTTTTTCTGCGCTGCTCGGCAATCGGCACCATCATCGGTATCATCCCGGGAGTGGGCGCCGAGGTAGCCACCTTTATCTGTTACGGCCATGCCAAGCAGACTTCCAAGCATCCGGAAATGTTCGGGAAAGGTACGGTTGAGGGCGTCATTGCCCCGGAGAGCGCCTCGAATGCCAAAGAAGGCGGCGCCTTGCTCACCACGCTGGCCTTCGGCATCCCGGGCAGCGCCGCCATGGCCCTGCTCCTGGGGGCCTTTCTCGTGGTCGGCATCACTCCCGGCCCCAAAATGCTGGAACAGCACCTGGCCCTATCCTTTTCCCTGGCCTGGACCTCCATTATTGCCAATGTCATCTCTTCGATCATTCTCCTGATTTTTGCCCGGCAATTCGTCAAGGTGACCTTCATCGATGTACGGATAATGGCGCCCTTCATCCTGGTCTTCGCCACTATCGGCGCCTACAGTGTGGGAGGCAACATGTTCGACGTGGTCACCGCTTTTCTGTTTACCATCGTCGGCTATGGGGCCAAGCACCTGGGCTACAATCGCGCCGCCATGATCCTGGGCTTCGTCCTGGGAAATCTGGCGGAGACCTATTTCCTCATCTCCCTGAACTCCTATGGCGCCGGCTTCTTCCTGCGACCCATCAGCATCATCCTCATCATAATCACCATTCTGGGGATGAGCTCGGACATCCTCTTCAAGTTTTGGGCAAGGAGGAGATGGAGGTCATGATAATAAACCTGCTTTTTTCCATATTACTCTTAGCCTTCCTGATTGTGATCGATTTGTACACGTTCAAGTATCCCCTGGAGGCGAGGATCTTTCCCTGGCTGGTCGGCATCCCCGCCACTGTCCTCATGCTGATCCAGGTCGTGAAGGACATTTCCCTGCTGCGCCGCCGGGAAGAGGCAAAACCTGCCCGGCCCACTGGCAGTCGGCGGGCTTATGCGGAGATCATCGCCTGGATGGTTGGTTTCCTGCTTGCAATTTATGTCCTGGGGTTTCTGGCCGGCATTCTCCTCTTTGTCTTTCTCTACTTGAAGATGCACGGCCTCTCGCTGTCTCGCTCCCTGGCGCTGGCGGCCGGTTTGAGCATCGCAATTTACGGTATCTTCACCCTGGGGATGGACATGCGCCTCTATCCAGGGTTGATTTATTCACTATATCTCAACTCGACAAACCTGTGAGGGCAGACCATGTGGAACCGGGTTACCGGGCACACCGCCCGATAACCCGGTTCCACGGGATGAAAGTCGTTACTGCTGCTTTGATCCCGTTTTTCCCGTCTTTCCACCATTTTTGGGCCGGGATTTGCCCGTTGTCCCTCTCCAGATTTTACCCCGTCGTGAACGCTGGTCGCCCTTTCCCATTTTTTTCTCCTTTCATCTATTGTTGATTGGACCTGGCCTGAGTTTTCTCTATTCTTCTGTTTACAAATTTTCTTAACATAAATCAAGACCCGACCCCGGGTGTTCATCTTAAAGGGCCCCCCGGTGTTCTTTTTCAGTGACCAAGACACTTTCCTCCTGCCGCTGCATCATGCTGCTTACCATGATGCTCCAGAGCAAAGGAAAATGACCCCTCTCAAGGGATAGATGAACAAACTGTTGACAGGGGTTCTCACCTTAAACTATAAAGACACGTATAGGGGGGCAGCCTATCGACTGATAATTTCAGGCAGCCTGGCGCCCGTCAATAGAGTAAACCCACCCGGACGAAGGGCCTGACAAAAAGGAGTCATGCCGGTCAGACCTTTATTCAAGCTACGTTATATGCCACGGGTAAAGGTCATTTTTTGGAAGGAGAATTATCATAGCAATGGACGGGGTATCAATGATCCTGACTGTGGCCGGACTGGCGTTGTTCGAGATCGTCATCAGCATCGACAACGCCATCATTAATGCGGAAGTCCTGGCCACGATGTCCCCAAAAGGACGCAGATGGTTTCTCTTGTGGGGTATTCTCATCGCGGTCTTCTTGGTCCGCGGCCTCTTGCCCTGGCTCATACTTTGGGTGAGCATACCCAGCCTCGGCTTCCTGGGATCTTTTACTGCTTCCTTCAGTTCTGACCCGGCGGTGGTGAAAGCCATCCAGGAGTCGGCCCCGATTCTGCTGGTGGGAGGGGGAACTTTTCTGGTTTTCCTTTTTTTTCACTGGCTGTTCCTGGAACCGAAACACTACGGCCTGAGAGGGGAGAGATTTATCGAGAGCCAGGGCGTCTGGTTCTTTGCCGTCGCTTCCCTCCTGCTTGTGGTCATCGTCTGGCTCGCCATAAAAGTCAATCCCTTGATGGCCCTGGGCGCCGTCATCGGATCGAGCGCCTTTTTCATCAGTCATGGCTTTAAGGAAAATGCGGAACAGACGGAAAAAAGAATGATCGAGGGCACGTCCAAACTTTCGGACATCAGCAAGATATTCTACCTGGAGGTGATCGATATGTCCTTTTCCATCGACGGCGTCCTCGGGGCCTTTGCCTTCACTTTTGTGATTCCCTTGATTCTCGTCGGCAACGGCATCGGCGCCATCGTGGTCAGGCAACTCACGGTTGCCAATATCGACAGGGTTAAACGCTACAAGTACCTGAAAAACGGCGCCATGTACTCTATCTTTGCCCTTGGTTCGGTGATGATCGGGCACGCCTTCGGCTTGCACATCCCAGACTGGATCAGCCCGGTGGCAACATTCTGCATTATCGCCTATTTCTTTTGGAAATCATTGAAAGCATTAAAAGAAGATCACCCCTCTTCTTGACTCGGTAGGCACCACGTCTTATTTTAAGAAGGCACATTTTTACTGCCACACGAGAACGAAAGATACATCTTAACCTGCAAGACGGATGTCAGGAAACCGCTATGGAAGAAGAAACTGTTGAGTTGCGGGGTCACATCATTGATTCTCTTCTGCTTCCCAAAGTACTGGACCAGATTCTGGCGCAGGGCGCCGAATACGAGATCGCCCAGATCGATATCGGCCTCCTTAGGTCTGATCCCAGCTACGCCCGCATCGTTGTCCGGGCGGAAAGCAAGACCGCCTTGGAGGAACTGCTGGCGACGATCAAAGTCCACGGCGCTGAGCCCGTGGAGAGCGAAGATGCCGAGCTGAAGGACGCCGATATCGAGGGCGCTTTTCCGGAAGGTTTTTACGCCACCACCAACCTCCGCACCTCAGTCCGCCTGCAAGGCGAATGGCTCGCGGTAGAAAACCAGGAGATGGACCGGGGCATCGTCGTGGACCTTGCCGCCTCCAAGGCGGTCTGCACACCCATGCATCGCATCCGCAAGGGGGACAGGGTCGTTGTGGGCCACCGGGGGGTGCGTATTGTCCCTCCGGACCGACAGGCCTGCGGTCCGCTTTTTGGCTTCATGGGAAGCGACATCTCTCCCGAAAAACCAAAGCTGGCCTTGGTGCGCGAGCTGGCACGGGAACTTTGGAACTGCCGATCGGAGAAAAAAAAGACCCTTTTCGTCGGCGGTCCGGCCCTGGTTCATACCGGCGCCGCCGAATCCCTGGCCTATCTGGTACGCGAGGGATTCGTCAGTCTGCTGCTGGCGGGCAACGGCCTGGCGGCGCATGACATCGAACATGCGATCTACGGGACATCGCTCGGCATCAGACTCAAGGACGGCACCCCAGTGGAGGGCGGACACCGGAACCACCTGCGCGCCATCAATACCGTGCGGCGGTTGGGAGGCATAAGGGCAGCGGTGGAAACGGGCCTGCTGACTCGGGGTGTTATGCACGCTTGCATAACAAAAGGAGTGCCCTTCTTGCTGGCCGGTTCCATTCGTGACGATGGCCCCCTCCCGGAAGTGATCACCGATGTCGTCGAGGCGACCGATATGATGAGGCAATCTATCAAGGGTGCGCACATGGCCCTGATTGTGGCCTCTACCCTCCATGCCATCGCCGTGGGCAACATCCTGCCCGCGGAAACACGCATTGTGGTAGTGGACATCAACCCCTCTTCGCTCACCAAGCTCATGGACCGCGGCAGTTTTCAGACGATCGGCATCGTATCGGACTCGGGACTGTTCATGCGACAGCTGGTCGAGACCCTCCAGCAGGAATGTTGACATGGACCGATTTCTTATGTGCCCGCCGGACTATTTCGGCATCGAATACGAAATAAACCCCTGGATGAGACTCAGCAATCAGTCCGATCCGCAACGGGCCCGGGCGCAATGGAAAGAGCTTTACGATATACTGACAAGGGAGCTGGGTGCCACGGTAGAGTTGATGGAGCCGGTAAAAGGTCTTCCTGACCTGGTTTTCACCGCCAATGCCGGCTATGTCGAGGAAGACCTTTTTATCAGCAGCTTCTTCAAACATCGAGAGAGACGCGGGGAGACCCCCTATTACGATGCCTGGTTCCGATCCCGCGGCTACCGCATCCGCGAACTGGGACCGGACTGTTTTTTCGAAGGCATGGGCGATGCCCTGCCGCTGGGAGATACGGTCTTTGCGGGCTACCACCGCCGCTCCGAGATCTGCTCCCACCAGGCATTAAGCAAAGTGATCGACCGGCGTGTGCTTTCGCTGGAGTTGGCCGATCCGGCGTTCTACCATCTGGACACGTGTTTCTGCCCGCTGGCGGCCGGAACGGCCCTTTTCTTTCCTCCCGCCTTCGACGCTTATGCCGGCACGGCGCTCAGGGAAAGCATACCGGACCTGCTGGCCGTGAGCGAGTCTTCGGCCCGGCGGTTCGCCTGCAACGCGGTGGTTATGGCAGAAACCGTCGTTACAAACACCGGCTGCGATGATCTGGAAGAGCCCTTGGCGCACCGGGGTTTCGGATTGAGGATGGTAGACCTCTCAGAGTTCATGAAATCAGGTGGCAGCGCCAAGTGCCTTACCCTGCGGTTGTCGTAATTGCGGGGATAAAGCCAGGATCACTTTTGCCTTTCCCGGGCGCCGAGAAGACATCCTTTTCGAGGTTAATCATGGAGATACAGGCAGATCAGGACAAGATTGTCAAAAAAGGATTGGAAATATTCGGTCTCATGGCGGCGGAGCCGCCCTTCATCTTTGATAAACGGCAATGGATCGGCGAGTTGATGAACATGGCCATGAGCGACCCCGGCCTGAAAGTGCAGATGTTCCGCTTTATCGACGTATTTCCTACCCTGACCACGGCGCCGCTGGTGGCCCGGCACCTGCAGGAATATTTCCTGGACCATGAGACCCGCCTGCCCCTGGGCCTGAGGACGCTCCTTACCGGGGCATCTTCCCGCGCGGCTGCCGGGGCGACAGCCGTTTTGCTGCGCCGCAACATCGCTTCCGTGGCCCGCAACTTTATCGCCGGCACCTCTCCCGCCGACGCCTTTAAAGCCCTGGAACAAATCCGGGACGCCGGCCGCACCTTCAGCGTCGATATTCTCGGTGAAGCTGCCCTCTCGGAGAAGGAAGCGCGGGAATACCGGGAACGGTACCTGGCCCTGATTCTCTTTTTGGCCGGCAATTTTAATCATGAACCGGCGGCGGTCTCCGGAGCGAGACTGCCTTTCCCTCCCCTGAATATCTCCGTCAAGATCAGTTCCCTCTACTCGCGGATCGGTCCGCTTAATTATGAAGACAGTGTGGAACAGACCAAAAGCCGGCTCCGCGAAATCTTCCGCCGGGCCCGCGTGGCAGAGGTCTTCGTCAATCTGGATATGGAAATGTACAGCCTGAAGAACATTACCCTCGATGTCTTTACGGAACTTATGGACGAGGCGGAGTTCCAAGGCTGGACAGGCGCCGGCATCGCCCTACAGGCCTACCTGAAAGAAACGGAAAAAGATTTGCAGCGCCTGGTCGACTGGTCGCGGGCCGGCGGAAGACGCACTACGGTGCGCCTGGTGAAAGGGGCCTACTGGGAATATGAGACCATTCTCGCTGCCCAGAAAGGCTGGCCCACACCCGTCTTCGCCGAAAAGGCTCATTCCGACTGGAATTTCGAGCGCTGCACGGAACTGATGCTGGCCAACGCCGACTATCTCAGTCCGGCTTTCGGCACCCACAACGTTCGGACCCTGGCTTATGCCTTGACTGCCGCCGAGCGGCACGGCCGGCCGCCCGCCGCGGGCTACGAAATCCAAATGCTTTACGGCATGGCAGAGCCGGTTAAAAAGGCCCTGCACAGGCTGGGACACAGAATTCGGGAATACACGCCTACGGGCGAACTTTTACCGGGCATGGCCTACCTGGTGAGGCGCCTTCTGGAGAATACGTCCAACGAAGGCTTCCTGCGCAAGACCTTTGTCGATAAGATTCAACGTGAAGCCCTCCTGGCCGCCCCCGACCCCTGGCCGGGCGAGTTGCCACCGCCAAAACCGGAAGGGATCGGTCCTTTTCGCAATGAACCACCCCTTGACTTCTCCCTCAAGACCAACCGGGCGGCCTGCCGGGCGGCCCTTGCTAAAGTGCGGAGTGAACTGGGGCATCTTTATCCGGCAGTCATCGACGGTAAGAAGTTTCAACAAGCGGAGGAAATTATCTCCCGGAATCCGGCCCGCCAGGAAGAGATCGTCGGCCGTCTCTCCGGTGTCAACAGTCAGTTGATTGATCGGGCGGTCGCCGCAGCCAAGGAGGCGCAGCGGGAGTGGCGGAAAAAAAGCGCGCCGGAGCGCGCCGCGGTTTTATTCCGGGCCGCTGCTATAGCGCGCCGGCAGCGGCTGGAGCTGCTGTCCTGGCAGGTACTGGAAACGGCCAAGAATTGGGCGGAAGCGGATGCCGACGTGACGGAAGCCATCGATTACCTGGAATATTACGGCCGGGAGATGTTGCGGTTGGGAAAAGAGATAAAGATGCAGGAGATCCCCGGCGAAGACAACCGCTACCATTATCAACCCCGGGGTGTGGGCGTCGTGATCGCCCCTTGGAATTTTCCGCTCGCCATTTCCATGGGCATGGTGTCGGCCGCTCTCGTAACGGGCAATGCCGTGCTTTACAAACCATCGAGCCTTTCCGCGGTGAACGGGTGGCAGGTTTTTTCCATCCTGCGGGAAGCGGGGATTCCGGACGGCGTCCTCAACTTCTTGCCGGGCCGGGGTGCCTCCACAGGGGACTATCTGGTGGCCCATGAGAGTGTCAGTTTCATCGCCTTCACGGGCTCCCGCGAGATAGGGCTGCGGATAGTGGAATTGGCGGGCAAAACCGGGCCGGGGCAAAGGGGAGTTAAACGTGCCGTCGCCGAGATGGGCGGCAAGAACGCCATCATTGTCGATGCCGACGCCGATCTGGATCAGGCGGTCGCGGGTCTCATCCAATCGGCCTTCAGTTATCAAGGGCAGAAATGCTCCGCCTGTTCCCGAGCAATTGTTTTGGCGGATTGCTACGACCGCTTCCTGGAACGGCTGGCGGAAGCCGTACGGGATATCGCCGTCGGACCGCCCGAAGATCCCACCTATTTCCTGGGACCGGTGATCGATATCCAGGCGCGGGACAAGATCAACTCGTACCGCGAGATCGCGATGAGAGAAGGGAAAATAGCCGCAACAGCCTCCCTTCCTGATCAGGAAGGTTATATCTCTCCCCTGGTAATCACCGACCTGCCGGCCGATTCCCGGCTCCTCCGCGAAGAGATATTCGGGCCGCTCCTGGCGGTGCTCAAGGTGCCCGACATGGACGAAGCCATCAGAGTGGCCAATGAGACCGACTATGCCCTGACGGGCGGCCTGTACTCCCGCAGCCCCGTCAATATCCGGCGCTGCCGGGAGGAATTCCGGGTCGGCAACCTTTACATCAACCGCCCGATTACCGGGGCTATCGTCGGCCGCCAGCCCTTCGGCGGCTTCCGCCTGTCCGGGATCGGCTCCAAGGCCGGCGGACCCGATTATCTGCTGCAATTCATGGAGCCGCGGGTAACAACGGAAAACACCCTCCGCCGGGGATTTTCACCGGAAGTCATTGCCTGAGGCCCGATCAGTAAATAACCCGCACACTTTCCCTGGTCATGAAACCAGCGGGTCGGAAATTCCAGCTTCCCGAAAACCCTTTTCCCGCAGCAGGCAGCTGTCACAAAGACCGCAGGGCTTGCCCGTAGGCGATGGGTCATAACAGCTGTGGGTCAGGCTGTAATCAACGCCGAGGCTCAGGCCGCGGCGGATGATCTCGCTCTTGGTCATGTGAATGAGGGGCGTGTGGATCGTCAGATGCAGCTTGCCCTCCACCGCCTTCTTGACCGCCAGGTTGGCCATATCTTCATAGGCCTTGATATACTCGGGACGGCAATCGGGATAGCCGGAATAGTCCAGGGCGTTGACGCCGATGAAAATGTCCGGCGCCTCTAAGACCTCCGCCCAGGCCAGGGCATAGGAAAGGAAGATCGTATTCCTGGCCGGCACATAGGTAATCGGTATTTCCTTTTCCATATCCTCCGGGCTGCGTCCCTTGGGAACCGCGATCGCGGCGGTCAAAGCCGACCCGCCGAACCTGGCCAGGTCAATAGTGACGATCGCATGCTCCGTTACCCCACAGGCATCCGCAATTCTCCGGGCCGCGTCCACTTCCCGTTCATGGCGCTGCCCGTAGCGGAAGGTCAGGCAATACAGTTCATAACCTTCCGCCCGGGCCATAGCCATGGTCGTAGTGGAGTCCAAGCCACCGCTCAGCAGGATGACCGCCCTTCTTTCTTTGCTCATCAAACCCCCCTCCTATCCGGCGGCCAGATGATTTTGTGCAACTGCAGGTTAAGCCTGACGGCCAGCTGGTCTTCCAAAATCCATTCCGTCAGCAACTGGGGCGCCAGGTTGCCATAAAGTGGTGAAAAATTAACCACAACCTTCACCGATATCTCCCGCTCCAGACGACGGAGAACCTGCCTGGCATATTCATAATCGTTCCTGCCGCCAATAACAAACTTGAGTTCGTCCCGCCCACTTAATACATTAAGGTTATTCCAGTAGTTGCGATGTTCCTCGCCGCTGCCGGGCAATTTCACGTCCACAATCCTGATGCAGCGAGGATCAACGACGCTAATGTCGAAACTACCATTGGTCTCCATCAGCACCCTGTAACCCTTATCGAGCAGCTTGCGGATAAGCGTGGGGGTATCTTCCTGCCGCAGGGGTTCACCGCCCGTAATTTCCACCAGGGAGCAGCGAAAGCCGGCCACCTCCCTCAGGACATCGTCTATGGAGGCGTCCCGCCCTTCATCGTAGGCATACTGCGTGTCGCAGTAAGAGCACCGGAGGTTACAACCAGTAAGCCGGACAAAAATGCAGGGCCAGCCGGCAAAAGAAGATTCCCCCTGAATGCTGTAAAAGATTTCGTTTACTTTCAGACTCTTAAACCTCAAGAAAATGTGATCAACTTTTTTGCGAATATCATTTTTTATGAATGTCCGGCAAGCAGATTATCTAAGGAGAAGCAGTTCAACAATCCGTCTAGTCGATCCCGCAGGCCCGGCCTTTGAAATTGAAGAAAAGCTTCAGTGCCTTTTTCACGTTATCCGAAAATATCTTCTTCGAAAAGAATGCACCTACTACCTTCTTGTTGATCTCACCTAATGTCGGATAGGGATGGACCGCCCCGGCAAGGGTTGACAGTTTCACGCCGCCGTTCAGCACGGCGACCCATTCGCTGAGCAGGTCTCCGGCGCGGGGTCCGAGGATCTGCACCCCGATGGGCTTTTCGCTTTCGTCGAGAATCATCTTGATCTTGCCTGTCTCTTCCCCTTCGGCCAGACTCCGGTCATTGTCCCTGAATTCTTCCGTCCAGACGGAATATTTTATGCCCTTCTCTCCGGCTGTCCCTTCGTTCATCCCGATGCTGGCCAGTTCCGGATCCGTGTAGGTGCACCAGGGAAGGAAGGTATAATCCGCCTTCCGCGGGAGATGGAAGATGGCGTTACTAACCACGATTCCTCCTTCATAGCCGGCGGCATGGGTGAACTGGTACGCACCCGTCACATCGCCTGCCGCATAGATATGGCGGTGATCGGTGCGCATGCGGTTGTCTACCTTGATGCCCTTTTTGTCAAACTCTATACCAAGCAATTCCAGCCCCATGCCTCCCACATTGGCCTCCCTGCCGAGAGCGACGACGATCGTCTCCGCCCGCAGGCTTAAAGTGTCTTCGCCCTTTTTGATGACTACTTCTTTCTCCCTACCAATGTCGGCAACCCGCAATGTCGTCGTATTGAGGTGGAATGTAACACCGTCGCTGATCAATGCACCCATGACCGCGTCCGCCATATCCTTATCTTCCTTGCCGAGGATCTTGCCGCTACGCTGCACTACTGTCACCTTGCTCCCCAGACGGGCAAAGGCCTGGGCCATTTCCGCGGCAATGGGACCGGCGCCCAGAAAAATCATCGAAGCTGGAAGGTGGTCCAGGGAGAAAATCTCCCTGTTCGTGATATAGGGTGTCCGGTCAAGCCCTTCAATGGGAACAACCGAGGGCGATGATCCCGTAGCGATGACCCATGTCCGGGCGGAATAGGTCCTGCCGTTCAGTTTCACGGAATGCTCGTCGGCAAACTCAGCGTTTCCGAACTCGACCTTGACGCCGAGGCTGCAGAACCGCTCCTCGGAATCATGCTTCTGGATGGTGTCGATGACTGACTGGATCCTTGCTGCCACGGCCCGGAAATCCACCGGTTTCATCTCCAACGCCGGCAGCCCGTATCGCTCGGCGTTTCTTGCCTGGTGCCAGACACGGGCCGTATTGATGAGTGTCTTGCTGGGAACACACCCGTAATGAAGGCAGTCCCCTCCCAAGCGGTCTTCCTCATCCACCAGAAGCGTCTTGGCGCCCAGTTGCGCGGCGCCTGACGCAATTGTCAAACCCGCCGCTCCTCCCCCCAGTATACCCATATCAAAATCATACTTCGCCATAGTGATCTCCTTCCGTGATCAGTTCTGCTGTGATAAATTTAAATTTAATGTCCCGCTATCCTTCTTATCCAGCCACCATGCCTAGTTCATGATCACACCTTCTTCTCCAGGACCTTCCGGGCGATCCGCGTCACGTACACCGTCACTGCGATCGTCGCCATCAGCCCGACTATGTACATGGCCCACTCGGCAGGCGTGCGAGACGGCCGCCCGGCCCCGATAGCGGCGAGATCACCTGCCAGGGAGCCGATGTAAACATACATGACCGTACCGGGAAACATCCCGACCCACGAGGCGAAAAAGTAATCCCGCAAGGAAACCTTTGTCAGACCAAATGCATAGTTCAGGAGGTTGAAGGGAAATATGGGCGAGAGCCGGACAAGCCCCACGATCTTTCATCCTTCCCGCGCCACCGCCTCGTCTACGGCTTTGAATTTCTCATTTCCCGCGATTTTTTTCGCCACCCACTCCCGGGCCAGGTGCCTCCCCACCAGAAAGGCACTGATCGCCCCCAGGGTGGAAGCAACCGAGACGATTATTGTCCCCTTGAGGACACCGAAAATGAACCCGGCCCCCAGAGTCAGAATGGCGCCGGGGATGAAGAGGACACAGGCGAGAACATAGATGGCAATGAAGATGACCGGTCCCCACATACCAAGGACTGCAATTCCGGCAAGAGCTTCCTTCAGGAGTTCCTGAACATGAAAATATTTTGCAGCCGCGAACAGAAGAATAACTGCAGCAACAGCCAATACCAATTTAAGCTTTGGTTTCACATCCTTTGGGAACTCACTTTCGTTCATGTTTTTCCCACCTTACCCGCCGAAGGGGTTCTTTTTCTGCTGTCTGCGCAATATTATCAGACACAGTCCAATAATCAGGATAAACGGAATACCGGTGATAATAACCAATAGATACAGAACACTTTGTTTGATATTATTCATCCTGTGCACTGGATTTACCCTTACTAATCCTATCCTGACAGCATGATTAAGGCAATAACCCAATAGGTTTTAACTGAAAGGGGGCGGTGATGGCAGGGAGCACAATTGATGCTATCTTGTCTCATGATCCCAAGGCCCGAGGCTTGACAATAAAAGCGTAAACGTTTAGCTTTGATCAGTCCAATGCAGAATTTCAAATTAACTTCAGAATTTCAGCCCCGGGGCGACCAACCCCAGGCCATCGCCAAACTGGCCGCAGGAATTGAAGCGGGCGCTGAACAACAGGTACTCCTGGGCGTAACGGGCTCGGGAAAAACCTTTACCATCGCCAATGTTATTCAGGCCGTGCAACGGCCGGCCCTGGTCATCGCCCACAATAAAACACTGGCGGCCCAGCTTTACGGCGAGTTCAAGCTCCTCTTTCCGGACAACGCCGTGGAGTATTTTGTGAGTTATTACGATTACTACCAGCCGGAAGCCTACCTGCCCAGCACCGACACCTATATTGAGAAAGACTCCGCCATTAACGACGAAATCGACAAGCTACGCCACAGTGCCACCCATTCCTTGCTGGAGCGCCGGGATGTCATCATCGTGGCCAGCGTCTCCTGCATTTACGGCATCGGTTCTCCCGAGGCCTATCATGGCATGCTGCTTTTCCTCACCGAAGGCCTGGAAATACCGCGTGATGAAATGCTGCACCGCCTGGTGGAAATGCAGTATGAACGCAATGACATCGATTTTCATCGCGGCACTTTCCGGGTGCGGGGTGATATCGTCGAGATCTTTCCCCCCTATGAACAGGAAAGGGCCATCCGCGTGGAATTTTTCGGAGACAACGTGGAAGCCCTCTCCATCGTCGATCCTTTAAGAGGGAGGAAGCTGGACCGTCTGCCCAAAATATCCCTCTATCCGGGCAGCCACTACGTAACAACCCGGGATAACATGACCAGGGCGATTCACGACATCCAGCAAGAACTGGACGTCAGATTAGGGGAATTGCGCTCCTTAAATAAGCTGGTTGAGGCCCAGCGTTTGGAACAACGCACCAGATTCGACCTGGAAATGATGGAGGAAATGGGTTTCTGCCAGGGCATCGAAAACTACTCCCGCCACCTGACGGGCAGGAAACCCGGCGAACCGCCGCCGACGCTGATGGAATACCTCTCACCTGAGGCGCTGATCATCATCGATGAAAGCCATGCCACCATCCCGCAATTGATCGGTATGTACCGGGGCGACAGATCACGTAAAGAAACCCTGGTGGAATACGGGTTCCGCCTCCCTTCAGCACTGGACAACAGACCCCTGCGGTTTGAAGAATATGAAGCCTTTCCCAATCCGAGGATATACGTGTCGGCGACCCCGGCTGAATATGAATTTAAGAAGGCCGGCGGCCGGGTGGTGGAACAGATCATCAGACCGACGGGACTGATGGATCCCGTCATTATACTGAAACCGGTGGAAGGCCAGGTGGATGACCTCCTGGGCGAAATCAGGGAAAGGGCCAAAAAGAACGAGCGGGTGCTCGTGACGACGCTGACGAAAAGAATGGCGGAAAATCTCACCTCCTACTACGAAAGCCTGGGGGTCAGGGTGAGGTATCTCCATTCGGACGTACATACCTTGGATCGGGTGGAAATCATCCGCGACCTCCGCTTGGGCAAGTTCGATGTCCTGGTCGGTGTGAATCTCCTGCGGGAGGGCCTGGACATCCCGGAGGTGTCGCTGGTCGCCATCCTGGACGCCGACAAAGAGGGCTTTCTCCGTTCGGCCCGTTCCCTGATCCAGACCAGCGGCCGGGCGGCCCGAAACGTTTCCGGACAGGTACTCATGTATGCCGATAAGATAACCGACTCCATTGCCGCTTGCCTGCGGGAAACGGAAAGAAGAAGGGCCATCCAGTCCGCCTATAACAGGCGACACGGCATCACGCCGGCCAGCATCCGCAAATCGATTCACAATATCCTCGCTTCCGTTTATGAAGCCGATTATCTTACTGTTCCCGTGGCGGCAGAAACACAGGCCGCCTATGCTACGGAAAAGGAACTGCCGGAAATTATTCGCCGCCTGAAGGACGAGATGAAACAGGCCGCCAGGGAACTGGATTTCGAGCGGGCGGCCGAACTCCGGGACCGCATAAAAGAGCTTACCACCCTCATGCTGGAATTGTGAACCTGGAGATTCATCAAGGGGGGAACAAAAGATTGCCATTCCGCATTGAATTGTGTATCATCCGCCGCAAATCCAAGACAACAAAAGAGAGGAGATGACCATGGTCAATAAGGCGATCCTAATCGGCAGGCTAGGCAAAGATCCGGAAGTCAGATACACCCCGGACGGGTTAATGGTAACTAATTTTAGGCTGGCCACAGACGAAACCGGTAAAGACAAAAATGGAGAAAAGGTCCAGAAGACAGAATGGCATTCAATCGTAACCTTTGGCAAACTGGCCGAAATATGTGCTAAATATCTAGCCAAAGGGAAACTTGTTTTTGTTGAAGGGAGGATTCAGACCCGCGCCTGGGACGACAAGGACGGCAATAAACGCTATACCACGGAGATCATTGCCTCAAACATGCGGATGTTGGACTCGAAAGGAGCCGGCAGGGGAGAGGATGCTTCGTCCTATAGTGCGGCGTCACCCTTCCCCGAGGGAGAAGTCATGCCCGATGATGTTCCTTTTTAAAGAGAGTTATCGCCCCCACCGATGGTCAATCCGAGATTTACGCCATCCCCTTCTGCCCGCAGCCGGCAGTGGAGGGAAATGGCCTGCCCGGATTTGGCGCCGGGAGTCTACTTGGAATCGATTTTCTTGCTTTCCGGCGTAACTTCGTCGTCATCGTCGCGGACTGATTTCTTAAAATTCTTGATGCTCTGACCGATAGCGCCGCCGATTTGCGGAAGTTTGCCGGCGCCAAATATAATCAGCACGATGACCATGATCACGAGCAATTCGGGCATTCCTAAACCAAACATATCTTAAACCTCTCCTGAGTCTTTCTACTCTTCTTGCCTATCAATGTAAAACAGGACCCCACAATTGTCAAATTTATTTCCGGAGGGCTGCGACTGTCCCTTAATGTTCAGTAGTTACGGAAGCCGCAAATGCACGACCTCGCCTGACTTGCCGAGTGAGTTCATGATGGTCCCCTCAAACTCGACAACCACCCCGCCGGCATTGCCGATATCAAGGACAAATTGCCCCGCCGATCGTTCCACTTTTTCTCCGGGCTGCATGAGCAGCTGATAAGGAGTCTTCTGGTCCTCCGTAATCCTCAGCCAGGTCTTTTCCCGGGCACGGATAACCAAGAGGGCAGGTTTCCCGGGCGGATTTTTGGTTCCCGTTGTCGGTGCCCCTTCCCTTTTCACTGCCTTCGGCTCCGCGGAGACAGGGCCCGGTTGTCCTTCTTCCCCTTCGCCGCGATCTTTCAGCGGTCCACTCTCAGCCGGTTGAGGGGCGCTGACTGCCGTATTCGCCGGGGCATCAGGTTCCACACCTTCATCGGGGGTAGGCCGGCCCTGTGCAACTATGGGCAGTGGGCCATCTGTCGCCACATCAGCGACCTGAAGATGAAAATAAATATAAGTAAAGAACCCGAGAATTGAAAGGCCCAGGATTGTGAAGATGGATACCTTGAGAACGATTTTCTTGGGGAAGAGAAGCTGCCTCCGCGGAACTGCTTCTTCTTTTTCCTCGACCTGCCGCGGAAAGGAGGCTAAGTATTTTTCGTAATTGCCGAGAACAAGTGTTTCATCTACTGCCAACAGTTTCGCATAGGCCTTGAAAAAAGAGCGGGAATAAACAGGCGGTGGCAAGCGGTGGAAAGCGCCCGTTTCCATCGCCTCCAGATTCGACACGCTGATTTTGGTAGCGCGGAAGATGTCCTCCAGGGTAAGGCCGTGTGCTTCTCTAATATCCCGGAGGTCCGGAGCTTCCTCCTTCGCAACGCCGGAATTATCCTGCAAAGATTTCGCAGTCATCAATAAAATCCATCCTCTTTGGACTCTTTTTTAACACTTATCAACCGGTCAAGCAATAAAAACATTTTGAAAACATTTGAATTTAAATTTCTTGCTGGCCGCTGGTACTGTCCTTCCATCGTGTCCGGCTTAGATCTTGCGATTGAAAACCCACCTCGGCGCCAGCGCTCAGAAGGAAGGAGAATATAGGTCTAAGGTCCAATATCTTCCATGAAGATTCCGCGATATTGTTACCTCGCTCATTTAACATGCCAATTTTACGCGGCATATCGAGCCGGTGGTGCCCCGGAGTTTGTCCGGGGGACAAGGGTTTTTCTACCCGCCGGCAAGCAGCTTTAGACGGCAATATTTAATAGCCGAGGCAATACGTACGGACATGGTTAAGGAGGAATGGATCAACAATTTGTACGAGTGAAGGAGGATTAGAGATGAAAAAGTTAACATTGTTTCAAAGAATGATGACGGTAGTCTTACTCTTTCTGGTTACGGCCCTGGCCGGGTGCAGCGGCGGCGACGGTGCACCCGGCGCCGCGGGGACTCCGGGGACTTCGGGAACTCCGGGTGCGGGGGGTACCGCGGGCGAACCGGGCAGTGCAGGTGTGGCCGTCCTGGTTGCAGAGAGGCACGGTGAAAGTGTGCTGGCGGCCACGGAATTAGCAACTGCGAGCAAATACATAGTTAATATTACAATCACCAGCGCGACTGCCGATGCGAGCGGTGCGGGAAAAGTCAACTTCACCGTTCAGGACTCCGCCAATGCGCCGGTCACCACGATCGCCAGTGTGAGCGCCGGCATCTTCAAGCTCGCTCCCAAAACGGCAACCGTGAGCTACAACAAGTGGGTCCCCTACCTCTGGCGTACGGAAACCGTCGCCGGCACTCAAGATGCCGCCGGCAATGCCTTTGTCAAGCCGGACGGAACGATCGCCAACCAGGGTTATCGTGAGAGCAGCGGTACGGGCGCGACCAATGGTACACTTGTCAACAACGGCGGCGGGAGCTACACCTATACCTTCAAGAAGAACCTGGCCGCTGCTACGCGTCCCGATGGGACGGCCATCGCCTATGAGCGAAATCTCACCCACCGCGTGAGCATCTACACAGGTGGGCACAACGGGCCCACGGGCGAAGGTGACTTCGACTTCGTTCCCGATGGCTCCCCCGTCACCCAGACCCGCAACATCGTTAAGACGGCAACGTGCCAGAATTGCCACGGTCCCGAATTCGCCGGCCACGGCGGTGACCGCGTCACGGTAGAAGGCTGCGTTACCTGTCACAGCCCCGACAGTTATGACGCCCAGAGCGGCGAGAGCATCGAAATGGCGGTCATGATCCACAAAATCCACGCCGGTGGCGAACTTGCCACCGTGGCTGGTCCCGACAGGCAATTTTGGGATAATCCGCATACCGCCGTGGACGAGACTGCCGACAATGGCAAATACATTCTTTGGGGAAATGGCGTCCGCGCCGTATCCTGGGAAAAGACCGCTTTCCCGGCGGTGATCGCCAACTGCCAGGCCTGCCACACCGGCACCGGCCTGCAGGAAGTAGAGAACTGGAAGTCGGTCCCCTCCCGCGCGGCCTGCGGTTCCTGCCATGATAACATCAATTGGACGACCGGCGCCAACCACGCCGGGGGCGCTTTCAATAATGACAATATCTGCGCAGCCTGCCATCAGGCCACGGCCGGCCTCTCCCCGGTCGCCGGGTCGCATCAGTGGACCACCAAGGATATCCGGAACATACCGGAGTTCGACATCACCGTGACGACCGACACCCCCGCGCGAGGCTACTACATCAACGGGGAAAAGCCTGTGGTCACCCTCGTGCTGAAGAATAAAGCGACCGGCGTTGCCATCGATCACACCACCGTGGTTCAGGACCCCACCGCTGAAGGCTGTGTCCCCGTGGCGGGTTCTGAAAGTACGGCGTGTACCGTGCCGTCCGATGGTCTGTTCACGGCGGCCAATGTCTATGTTACGGGGCCCCGCGCCCAGCGCATTCCGGTTTTGACCTACCCCGCCCGGGCGAAAGTGACCAGCGCCAGCGCCGGCCCCTGGGACTTGAGTGCCGGCGGCGGCGCCCTCCGCCTCAAAGTGGATTCCGCCGTGCCGATGATTACCTATAACAATGCCAAAGTCTACGAGGGCTACGGCGCCGATGAGAAGATCGCCGGCGATATCACCGTCACGCTGCCGGCTGCGGGAGCGGCCCTGAACGCGCTCTTCGCCAATCCGGCCGCGGCGACGCCGGCCGAGGTCGCGGCCTGGCTGAACGCCATCGCCACGTTCAAGGAGCGCGCCATCGCTTACGTGGACGAAAGCCCCAGCGCCGCCACCGTCGGCCGACTGTCGATCCGCAGCCGCGGGGTGCTGGAGAAAAACGCGAAGGGCGACGTCATCAAAACCACCGCTCAGCGCAACATCCAGATTGTCAGCAGCCCGGCCGGTATATTCACCGATTTGGCGATAAAGACCGCCGGCGCCGCCGCATCGGCCCGCAAGATGACCGTTGCTGCCAATACCGATCCCAAAGCTACGTTCAGCACGGGAAATATCAAGTACACCCTGGATCCGGTCGACGACCTGGTGGCGGGAACCTACATGATCAACATCGAGTTTGCCGACCGCGGCCGTGGCCCCGGAAATCCTCCGGAGCCGCCCTTCGTCGACTACCGGACACCTTCCGTCACGGTCGCCACCTTCCAGGTCAAGCAGTCAGCCACGGAAAAGCCCATTGCCGATGGTTGCACCGCCTGTCACTGGAGCAGCGGCGGCGCCGGCTTCGTGCTCGACTACCCGCGCCACCACAAGCCCTTCAACGCCCAGGCCCTCGATCAGTGCGGCGGCTGCCACGATTACGCATCCGGTATGAAATCGGATGTTACTTCCGCGGCCAGCTGGAGCGGCGGTCTGGCGATCTCCAAGAGGGTGCACGCGGTCCACAATGGGGCCAACCTCAACTACCCGACAGCCACCGTCGGTCATGAGGAAACCGCTACCTTCGGCCGCAACTGGCGGATCAACTACCCGATGAACATCCGCAACTGCGAGTCCTGCCATCCGGCTACGACCAGCGGCACCTGGAAGACCAACCCCAACCGGCTGGCCTGCCTGGGGTGCCACGATTCCGATGCGGCGGTGGCTCACATTAGTATTCAGACCTACGATCCGACCCCGATGGCTCCTTGGAGCGGCGATGAGAAAGAGTCCTGCAAGGCTTGCCATTAGTAAGTTAGAAATTATTTTTTGACCATAGAAGAAGTATCATAGAGGGGCGGCCTGGACTTGCCGCCCCTCTATTTTGTACCTTGATTATAGGAGAAAGAGACGTTGAAAAAGATATTTTCCCTGTTGATCGCCATCGTACTGATAGCCCCACTGATTGCCTGCCGCGAAAAGCGCGAGACGAAGCAGGAAGCAGATGGCGCGCAGGTCAAGGTCCTGGCAACGGTCAACGATGTGCCGATTACCGTACAGGATGTACAGCAAAGTTTAAAAAGGACATCAGCCCATGGCGAGGGGGTAAATCCTGAAACAGCTAAGAATATACTGAATACCCTTGTTCGTGACGAGCTTATCTATCAAAGTTCTCTGGAACTCGGTCTCGAAAAAAATCAGGAATACATCAAGAAGCTCAAAGAAGCCGAAGCACAACTCAAGGCTTTTAAGAGACAGGAGATGTCGGCCCTCTGGCTGAATCAGGCCCGCAGTAAAGTTGCAGTGACGGATCTGGAAGCGCAGGCCTACTTCGAAAAAAATGGGGCAAAGATACGAACAAAATACCGTCTATGGCAGATTTTTTACAAGAATAATCATCCCCAGATCACCAAAGATTACCAGGACTTGAAAAATGGAATGCCCTTCGAAAAAGTGGCCTTGCGACGGTTCCCGAATCTGCCGAAAGATATCAAAGCACCATGGGAGATGGGCTATCTGCATTGGCATCAAATCCCGGAACCTTGGCAAGGCATTATTGATCGCCTCGAGACGGGCAAAATTAGTGATATTATTACCGGGGCCGGTGATCGTTATTGGGTGATTAAACTGGTCGATAAAGTTGTTGATCCCCAAATCACTTTTGCTACGGAAAAGGTTAAGATAGTTGAAGTATTAAAAAAGAAAAAGACCGACGAACTCTATGAAAACATGCTGAGCCAGGCAAGGGCAAAGGCCAAAATCGTTTTCACTCCCTAGGGAACGGGTGGCTGGCGCCTGGTTGTGGTATCAGCATTACGTTCCTGGCCGCCAAGTGAATTTCGAGCACCGCGCCTACTTGAACAGGTTGTGGAAGAAATCACCGAGGCCGCGCATTCCCTTGCGGAGTTTATCCACTACGGGGTTGACGGGATGGCGAGGGCACGTTTCCTTCGGCGCCGTCCCCGTTAGATAGGCCTCCGGCAATATTTGCGGGCAGGAAGTAGTGGCGAGGTACCCGGACTCGGCATCGATCACCGCGATTTCTACCCCCTCCGGCCGGGTCAGGACCGGCGGTCCGGCTTGGGGATAAAGGGCCCGCAGGAACCGCGCCCAGATGGGGAACGCCCCGCTCGCTCCCGTCAGCCCCGTATCGGCACCGGAGTCATACCCTACCCACACCGCGCAGACCACCTCGGGGGTAAACCCCACAAACCAGGAGTCCCGGTTGCTGTCCGTCGTTCCGGTCTTTCCCGCTGCCGGGAAGTAAATCCCCAGCGTCTTTGCGGACTTCGCCGTCCCGCGCTCCAGCACCCCCTGCAGTGCATACCCGGTAAGATAGGCTGCGCGCGGGTCGAGTGTCCGTTCCCGGTGCACCTTTTTCGCCGTGAGAATATCTCCCCCAGCCGTCGTCACTGAGAAGAGGGGAAAGGGGTCGAAACGGGTACCCCCCGAGGCGATTGTCGCGTAGGCATAGGCGAGTTCCACCGGCGTGACTTCGAAGCTCCCCAGCGCCACTGCGGGGACGGATGCAAGTGGGCTGGTGATACCGGCCGCGCGCGCGGTTGTGAGCACCTCCTTCAGCCCGACATCGTTCGCCAGCCGGACGGTGGCAGTGTTTACGGAATCCTCGATCATCTTCCGGATCGTGATTTGTCCGTACGTCTTGTTGTCGAAATTCGCCGGGGTCCACATCCCCTCCGGGGTAGGGATGGACACCGGCTCACCGGACAAGATTGTAGAGAGCGTTTTATCTCCTTTGCCCTGCGCCGCCAGCGAAAGGGCAGCGAGGAGGACGAAAGGCTTGAAAGCGCTCCCCGGTTGCCGCTTCGCCTCTGCCGCCCGGTTGAACTGCGTTTCCCCGTAGCCCCGTCCGCCAACCATGGCCGTCATCGCTCCCGTTGCCGGATCAACGGCAACCAGTGCGGCCTGCAACGGTTCGCCGGCCGGGTGAGCGTTCTTCTCGATTTCCTCGAGCCCCCGGGTGACTGCTTCCTGGGCGGCGGCTTGGTGCGTGGGGTCGAGGGTGGTGTAGTAGCGGTACCCCGTGCGGTAGAGTTTCTCGCCCCCCAATTCTTCCGCGGTGCTCCGTTGGATGTAGTCCACGAAGTACGATGCCAGGTGGACGGGGGCGCTGCGTGGCTGGGTCCGCACCGGCGCCTTTGCGGCCCGCAGGAACTCAGCTTCCCGGATCATCCCGAGCTGGCGCATCCGCGAAAGAACGGCGTTGCGCCGCTCTTTCGCCACCTTAGGGCTCCTCAAGAGGGAATAGCGGTTCGGGGAACGGATGATCCCGGCGAGCAATGCCGACTCTTCCAGGGAAATGTCCTTGGCCCGCTTCGCAAAATAGAATTCCGCCGCCTCTTCGATGCCATAGATACCCCGGAGTCCCTCCTGCCCGAAGTAAATCTTGTTCAAGTACATCTCCAGGATTTGTTTTTTCGAGTACCGCAACTCCAGCATGAGCGCGAGCTCCGCTTCGCGCAGTTTGCGCCCGATGGTCTTCTTGGGCGAAAGGAAAAAGTTCTTAGCCAGTTGTTGCGTGATGGTGGAGCCGCCCTGGGCGAACCGCTGCTCCTTGAGGTTGGTAAACAAGGCCCGGCCGACAGCGCGGACGTCGATCCCGAAATGGGAATAAAAGCGCGTGTCTTCGGATGCTATCACCGCATTCTGCAGGAAAGGAGAAATGGCGGAGAGGGCAACCGGGCGCCGGTTCTCCATCTTCGGCCCCATGATGCGGCCGATCTCTTCCGGCTCCAGGCGAACCGAGTTCAACTCCTTGCCGCCCGGGGAGACCAGCGACGCCACTCGCCCGTCGCGAACCACGATGTCCACAGGGCCGCTCACGGGGGAAGGTTTTTCGGTTCCGCTGTCGCGGGGGAAGATCCGGATCTGCGCCGGGTCTTCGGAAAACGTCCCGGCGGCGGATGGTTTGCCCACTACTTTCCGGTAGGCAAGTCTCCGCAGTCGCTCGGCAAAGCGGCGGTTTCCGAGGTGGTCTCCCTTACGGATCACCGTGGGGCGGCCATAGAGGATGGAGGGGGCTTCCCAGGCGTCCCCGGCCACCCCCCGACCTACCTTGAAATACAGGTAACCGATGTGGAGCAGCAGGGCCAAGGCAAGGGTTATGAAGAAATAGCGGCGGATCAAAGTGCCCTTCCCGCCGCTTCCCTGGTGGGTCTAAACGTTATAGACATGAAGGATGCCCAATAAATAATCACGATATTTTCGCCATCCTCCCTAGGGGAAGAGGTATCTAATCCCGGCAAAGACGCCATGGGTGCGGAGCGGCGCCCAGGTTTCGGCGATCTCAATCCCGGCGGGGATGTTGTTGAGCTGCGCCTTGCCGGCGTCCGTGTACACGCGGCCGAGATCCGTATACCGGTACGCGATGTCCAGGAGGGTGCTACGGGAAAGGACGATCCCCGTGCCAACGGCGGCCATAAACGCAACGTCCGTATTTTTACCGGCGGGAGTGATGGTGATCTTGTGGGCACCGGGGTTGCCGGGAAAGTCATAAGTCATCTCGCTGAGCCAGTTGTGGGCTACCCCAGCGCCACCGCCCAGGTAGGGCTGGATGCTGCCGAGATTGATGCCGAACAGACCCGCGATATCGAGGAAGAGATTGGCCATCCCGCTGAGCGAATCCGCGCTCGCCGACACCGGCTGTTCGCCCGGGATGCCTCTGAAATTGGCCTGGCCGCGATATTGCGTGTCCGGGCGGTAGGCCACGGCCAGCTCGGACCGGAGCCAGGGAAGGACTTGCTTGCCCACTGCCGCTTCCACCAGGGGGAAGCGGCCAAAATCGCCGTAGGCACCGATTGGACGGCCATCGCTTCCCGGGCCGACGCCGAAGAGGGCCGGCGGGTTCGCGGCCCCGGAGTCCGCATCGGAATAATCCGCTGTGAGCGACCATTCGAACCCCAGCGTGCCGCGCAGATACCAACCAGCGGCCCCGGCGGGAAGCGCCGCGCTGCCAATGAAAAGCGCGGTAAAGAACAGGACAAACTTTTTCATGTTGCACTCCTGATGTTTTAAGGCAGCCCAAAAGGCGAATTCCAGATTCCGGTGCCTTCCATACCACAATTACTGAGGAAATAACACCCTCGCAGGATAAATCCCGCATATTCCGTTCAGGCCGGTGCAGCTATTTCATTAAAGAAGACTTGACAGCACGTTACGTATTTTTTATAAGGCAGCACAATTGAATATGGCATCAGAATGCTAGCCCCAAACCCCGGCGAACGGGATAAGTAAGTCAACGAATATATTTCTTCCAGAATAACGTAGAAAATAATTTCATACTTGCTGAGGGCTGTAAAAGGGAAACCGGTGCGATTCCGGTACGGACCCGCCGCTGTGATCGGGGACGAAGGCCGCAGAATGTCACTGCTCCATTGCCAAGGGAGTGGGAAGGCGCGGCTGGTAGGACGATCCGAGAGTCAGAAGACCTAACATTCGTCATGCATCTGAGGAGATGGTAAATCCCCAGGCGCGTTTTTTGCGCTTGGGGATTTTTTTGTCCCTGGCACAAAGGAGCAGACACGGGCAAGCCGATGCGGCATGGCCCGGAGAAACGCAGGAGGACAAAAGCATGGCTTCTCAGGTCGAATTGGCAACGCAGGGAATTCTGACAACGGTGATGCAGGAGATCGCCTCTCAGGAAGGGCTGGCGCCGGAAATCATCCGCCAGCGCATCGCGGAAGGTCAGATTGTCATCCCCTTAAACGCAAACCGCCTCAGCCGCATCGTGGGTATCGGGAGGGGTCTGCGTTCCAAGGTAAATGCCAGCATCGGCACGTCGACGGAAATCATGGATATCGCCGTTGAGGTGCGCAAGGCCCGGGCCGCAGAGTCTGCCGGGGCCGACACCCTCATGGAATTGTCGGTGGGCGGGGACCTGGATAAGGTCCGCCGGGAGGTCTTGGGCGCGGTCACGCTCCCCGTCGGGAATGTCCCCCTTTACCAAGCCTTCTGCGAAGCCGCGCGCCGCTATGGAGATCCGAACAAACTGGATGAAGAGTTGCTCTTCGAGCTTATCGAAAAGCAGTGCGCCGATGGGATCTCCTTTATGGCGGTGCACTGCGGCATCAACCTTTACACCATCGAACGTTTGGAACGCCAGGGATACCGCTATGGCGGGCTGGTGAGTAAAGGCGGCGCCAGCCTGGTGGCCTGGATGAAGGCCAATCACCGGGAGAATCCGCTTTATGCGCAGTTCGATCGGGTAGTGGCGATTCTCAAGAAATACGATGTCGTCCTCTCCTTGGGCAACGGGCTCCGTTCCGGTTCGACATGGGATTCCTTTGACCGCGCCATGGTCCAGGAACTCCTCATCAATTGCGAACTGGCGGAGCTGGGCCGGAAGATGGGCTGTCAAATGATGGTGGAAGGTCCGGGGCACCTGCCGATTGAGGATATCGAAGCCAATATCATCCTGCAAAAGCGGATGAGCAACAACGCTCCCTACTATATGCTCGGTCCCATCCCTTCCGATATCATGGCCGGTTACGACCACGTGGCGGCGGCCATCGGAGCGACATACAGCGCCCGCCATGGAGCTGACCTCATCTGCTATATCACGCCGGCCGAACACCTGGCCCTGCCTGACGAAGAAGATGTCGTAGAAGGAGTGCGCATGGCCCGTCTCGGGGCCTATATCGGCGATACGGCCAAGTACCCGGACCGCATGCGGGTCAGAGACAGGGCCATGAGCAAGGCACGCCGGGACTCCGATTGGGAAAAGCAGTTTGCCTATGGCTTTTTTCCGGAAAAGGCCAGGGCAATCCGCGACAGTCGCTCCCCCGGAAACAAGTCGGTATGCACTATGTGTGGGGACTTCTGCGCGAACAAGGCCTCTTTCGACCTCTTCGGCCACCTGCTTACGGGTGACAAAAAATAACGGCCTCGCCCAAAAGTCCTCTTTCGGGGGTAATAACTTCCCTTTAAAGTAGCTAATGGCGAACAGATATAATCACGCATGACCCGGATATTTCTCCCGGTGCCACACGAAAAAGATGGTCTTGTGCCGCGACTTTGTGCTACAATTGCATTGAAAAGTATAATGTGATAAATAACTCCAAGAGCATGGTATTGTGGGCTTTTGAAGAATCCGGCAAAATTCCAGAAACTGGGAGGCGGAATCCCCAAAGGGGTGCTGCCGGTCGGTCCGCCGGGGACCGACAAAACCCTTCTTGCCCAAGTGGCGACCGGGGAGGAACAAGAGTCGTGAAAAAACAGGGACAGCAGGAAGAGCAAAGCAAACGCGACCCTGAACTGAGGGACAGGGCCGAAGGGCAACTCGCCCGGGCCCCCGGGGCCACGGTGATCGACAAAAAGCCCGCGGCCGCGATCATTCACGAACTCCAGGTGCACCAGATCGAGCTGGAGATGCAGAACGAAGAGTTGCGAAAGATGCAACTCATCTTGGAAGAGTCCCGGAGCAAGTACCTGGACCTTTATGATTTTGCCCCGGTGGGATATTTTACCTTAACCGACAAGAGCCTGATCGCCGAGGTAAACCTCACGGGCGCAGGACTGCTGGGGGTGGCGCGTCAAAAACTGATGAACGGCCGTTTCCGGCGTTTTGTCGCACCCGGTGACCAGGGGTTGTGGGACCTTCATCTCCTGAGCGTGCTCAAGGGGGAGGAGAAGCGAACGTGCGATCTGCTCCTCAGGCGGGAAGATGGGTCCACCTTCCCTGCCCACCTGGAAAGTATCCGGTTGGAGGTCAACAGTAGCACCCCTGTGGTCCGGACGATGGTAAGCGATGTCACCGAACGGAAACATATAGAAGAGGCTTTGGAAACGGCTCACGATAAACTGGAACAGCACGTGGAGGAGCGGACGATAGAACTCCGGACGGCCCTTTCGCAGATTAATATCTTGAAAGAACAGTGTGAGACCGAGAATATATACTTCCGTCACGAGAACAAAATGAAGCATCGTTTTGAGAATATTATCGGGCAAAGTGATGGCCTCAAGTATGTTCTCTATCGAGCCGAACAAGTTGCTCCCGCGAATACCACGGTCCTTATCCTCGGGGAGACCGGTACGGGAAAGGAGTTGATCGCGGCCGCCATCCACAACATGAGTCCCCGCAAGGAACGGCCCTTGATCACGGTCAATTGTGCGGCCCTGCCCTGCAATTTGATTGAGAGCGAATTGTTCGGCCGGGAGAAGGGGGCATTTACCGGGGCCGATACCCGACAGGTCGGCCGGTTCGAGGTCGCCCACGGTTCCACCCTTTGCCTGGACGAGATCGGGGAACTGCCGCTGGAGGTGCAAGCAAAGCTGCTCCGGGTCATTCAGCATAACGAGTTTGAACGTTTGGGGTCCTCCCATACCATCAAAGTCGATGTCCGGATCGTCGCGACGACCAACCGCGACCTGGAGGAAGAGATCCGCAAGGGCCGGTTTCGCCAGGACCTTTACTATCGGCTCAACGTCTTCCCCATCACCGTCCCTCCACTACGGCAGCGGAGGGAAGATATTCCGCTGATGGTCCAGTCCTTCGTGGAGCGATATGCCAGGAAATTGGGCAAGCAGATCACGTCGATCCCGAAGGAAACGATGAAAACCCTGCAGGATTACCCGTGGCCCGGGAATGTCCGAGAACTGGAAAGCATCATTGAACGGGCCGCGATCTTGTGCCCCGGACCGGTCTTGCAACTGACCGATAAACTGGAAATTCCATCCCCCTCGCTTTCAGCCACCGTGAGGACCCTGGAAGAGACGGAGCGAAACCAAATTGTTAAAATCCTTTCAGAAACCGGATGGCGCATCGAAGGAAACGACGGGGCCGCAGCGATCCTGGGTCTCCACCCGAGTACCTTAAGGGCGAGAATGCATAAGCTCGGAATCGCCCGGTCTGAGCCAAAAGATCCCAGTTAGTCTGTCCACTTCCCTGCAAAGTATCCCTCAATATGTTGAGGTTCCACGAGATGTTGAGGCCAAACGCATCATTTCATGCTTGTCCACTGTCCGCTCCTATCAATCTAACCACCTGTTATTAAATACTAAATAACAAACTTATTTTTTTTCGATTCTTGGCGTTCTATTTGCAGTACTGCGAATAACGAAAAGGGGAGGCGATAGGTTCAGGAGAACGGCAAAAACATCCCTCTCTTCACAAGACTATTCGTCGGACGGTGCAATATGGGAGTTCTCCCGGTATTAGCCAAAGATATCCTTAACCGACTGCTGGTCATGAGTCTCTTGGCAAGCCTGGTCTCGGCCGCTTTTCTTTGCGGGACTGCTCCGGCATCGGCTGCGACCGCGCCTCCCCTGGGCGCAGCGAGTAGCTTTGCGGTACTGGGCGCCTCGACCGTGACCAATATCGGCTCGACTACCATTAACGGAGACCTCGGTCTCTACCCGGGGACTTCGATCACCGGCCTGGGGAGCATCACCCTCACCGGAACGTTGCACCAAACTGATGCGGATGCGGCAAACGCGCAAGCTGCCGCCACCACTGCGGTCGGTGCTATCGCATCCCAAGCGTGCACTCAGGACTTAACCGGTCAGGATTTGGCCACTGTAAGCACTCTCGGGCCCGGTGTCTATTGTTTTGATACGACGGCTGGGTTGACGGGGACACTGACTCTCAGCGGCTCCGGGGGCTATATCTTCAAGATTTGGAGCACGCTTACGACCTCGGGTGCCTCGAATGTCGCCCTGAGGGAT
>Ga0082335_1003045_pt1 | contig 28763 bp, 29 predicted proteins | sample Subgrocontami58m_FD_72375 | JGI IMG/M metagenome (GOLD analysis project Ga0082335, IMG submission 72375) | Subsurface groundwater microbial communities from S. Glens Falls, New York, USA - GMW37 contaminated, 5.8 m (SPADES assembly) (version 2) ...
AAACCATGGGGGCCCGGCGTGGGTGTCGTGTCCCAGAGAATTGCCCTGCCAGGCAAGCCTATGATAAAGGCCGACGTGAGCTCGCTTTTGTCGGTTAAGAAGAACCCGCGGCGCACGACCATTTCTTTTCAGGATGTCCAGGTGCAGACAATAGAACATCTGATGGCCGCTTTATATGGCTTGGGAATCGATAATATCTTAGTTGAGATAGACAATAATGAAGTGCCCGGGCTTGACGGAAGCACGCTTGGTTTTGTGGAGGCGTTAAAGAAAGCAGGCATTGTCGAACAGGATGCCCAACGCAGGACTTTCAAGGTCACTAACGCCCTATGGGCATCAGACGAAGATTCTTCTATCGTGATATTGCCATCGTCTGATTTCAGGATATCTTATACACTAAGCTATGACCATCCTATCCTGGGCAGCCAATACATGGACATACATCTTGATAACGCATCTTTTGAAAAGGAGCTCGCCCCGGCGAGGACGTTCTGTCTTCAGGAAGAAGCTGACGCCCTTGTCAAAAGCGGTTTAGGCAAAGGCGCTAATTATGAAAATACACTTGTTGTTTCAGACACAGGTGTTGTAAAGAATAAACTGCGTTTCCAGGATGAATTCATCCGGCATAAGATACTTGACCTGCTCGGAGATTTTTATCTATTAGGCATGCCTGTTAAAGGCCACATAATCGCGGTCCGCAGCGGGCACACATTAAACCTTAGGCTCGTGCAGAAGATAAAAGATCATATGGAGCAGCAGTTGATGGTGGCTATCAAGTCCGTTGAAGGATGCTCTAAAGGCTCGGAGATAGACGCTACGACTATTATGAAGATATTGCCGCACCGCTATCCGTTCCTTCTTGTAGACAGGGTTATATCTATGGAAGAAGGTAAGCGCGCCGTAGGCATAAAGAACGTGACCATTAATGATAATTTTTTTGAAGGGCATTTTCCCGGCAGGCCCGTTATGCCGGGCGTTTTGATAGTTGAGGCCATGGCGCAGGTCGGAGGCGTTCTCATGTTGAGCCCCGCGGAGAACCGCGGTAAACTTGCGTTTTTTATGGCCGCCAATAATGTTAAATTCAGAAAGCCCGTTGTGCCCGGCGATCAGCTGCGCATAGAAGTAGAAGTTGGAAAACTCCGCTCTAAGACCGGACAGGTCGTGACTCGCGCTTTTGTGGATGGTGAAGTTGTCGCTGAAGCAGAGCTTATGTTCGCGCTTGTTGAGAAATAGATGAAAATACACCCCACAGCTATAGTTTCTAAAAAAGCGCATTTGGAAAAAGGCGTAGAGGTCGGGCCATATTCTGTTATAGCGGATCGCGTAAAGATAGCCAAAGGCGTTGTAATAGGGAGTTTCTGCGATATTAAAAGCGATGTCACTATAGGCGAATGCACGAGGATATTTACCGGAGCTGCTATAGGTAACATTCCCCAGGACCTGAAATATGACGGCGCGAAAAGTTCTGTCGCGATCGGAAAAAATAACATCATACGCGAATACGTGACGATAAATCTAAGCACTGCCGAGGGCAGTTGTACTTTAGTGGGAGATAGCAACCTTATTATGGCCTATAGCCATGTCGCCCACGATTGTGTAGTCGGCAGTAATTGTATCATAGCCAATGGCGGCACATTAGCAGGCCACGTGACATTAGAGGACAGGGTGGTGATCGGCGGTTTAGTCGCTGTCCATCAATTCGTTAGATTAGGCGCTATGTCAATAGTTGGCGGTTGTTCAAAGGTCGTTACTGACATCCCGCCGTATTCTACGTGTGACGGGCATCCGGCGAAATTTTATGGCCTTAATCTTATCGGGTTAAAAAGGGCAGGGGTTTCAAAAGAGGCCATACGTGATTTGAAAGCGGCTTACAAGATATTTTTCCAATCAGGCCTCAATAAGAAGCATGCCATTGAAGAAATAAAAAAGACAATTCCATCCTCGCCTGAAATAAACCATCTGGTTAAATTTATTTCCACTTCAGAACGCGGCATATGTCATTGAGCGTACTTAACGGCATTAAAAAGATAGGCCTGATAGCCGGCAACGGTAAATTCCCTCTTCTTTTCGCGAGAGCAGCCAGCCGCAACGGCATAGATGTCATTGCTGTCGCCATTAAAAAAGATACGTCTCCATTTATAACTCCTCTGGTCAAGAAAGTGCATTGGCTGACATTGAACGAGTATTCAAAGATGTTCGATATCTTTGAGGCAGAGGGCATAACTAAGGTCATCATGGCAGGCCAGGTCAACCCCAGGAACCTTTTTTATAAAGACGTAGGAGACGACGCATTAAAGACATTGCTATCGGCCATCAAAGACAAAAGGCCTGATACTGTTTTTGGCGCTGTGGCTGATAAATTAGCCCAACGCTCCATGGAATTGATAGATTCAACATTGTTCTTAGATGATTATCTGTTGCCGGCAGGTATTTTGACAAAATGCCAGCCGGATGCGGGTGTTTGGAATGATATACGCTTTGGTTATGATATGGCAAAAAGGATGGCAGGCTTAGACATTGGCCAGACCCTTGTTGTCAAGAACGGTGCTATTGTGGCAGTAGAAGCTATTGAAGGCACGGACGCGGCTATTACGCGCGGAGGAAAGCTGGCTAATGGCGGTATCGTGGTGATAAAGGTCAGTAAGCCCAACCAGGACATGAGGTTCGATATTCCTGTGGTGGGCCCCAGGACCATTGAATATTTGAGCAGGGTGAACGGAAAATGCCTTGCTATAGAGGCGCACAAGACCCTTATGATAGACCGTGACATATGCGTGCGCATTGCTGATAGAAAGCGCATAGTGATCGCCGTTGTTTAACTTGACAAACCTTTGGAATGTTTATAGAATAAAAACTACTCCTTGCTTATGCGCTTGTAAATTTTAGCCGCAAGCGACTAAAATTTATCAAGCAAGCGGCGGAGTTGCTGTTGAGAGGAATAGATACCTACGGGAGTCAACATCAAGGAGGGTGGCATGGCTAGAAAAACTGTTGTTACGAAAAGGATAGAGTTCAAGATATCTGCTCCTAAAGCTAATTGGGTGGGTATAGCCGGAGATTTTAATGAATGGAAGCCGGATAGCCTGACAGCCCAAAAAGACAAAAGCGGCGTCTGGAAGGCCCAGGCCACGGTCCCGACAGGGACTTATGAATATAAGTTTGTAATTGATGGTTCTTGGATCACTGACCCGTCTTGCTCCCGCAGGACCATTAATTCTTTCGGTACTGAGAATTCCGTACTTGTGGTCAAGTAACAGATCAAAAGATAGAATTTTTATAAAAAAGGGATAGCGAGAGCTATCCCTTTATATTGTAGGGGAGTTACCCCTTGCGAAAACGCTTGTAAATTTCGCCCGGCGTACCCGGTCAGAAATTTACCGCGCTCGCTTCGGGGTTGATTTTGTAAAGAATAAATACCCATAAAAGGCAAAATCAATGAAATACATTTACGGGCCGGTTAAATCCAGAAGGTTAGGTAATTCCTTGGGGATAAGTGTCGTTCCCTATAAGGTCTGTAGTTTTGACTGTGTCTATTGCCAGCTTAAAGAGACTACGAAAAAGACAAAACAGAGAAAAAATTACGCTCCTGTCAGCGAAATACTTGAGGAGTTAAAGAATTTTTTTCTTAATAAGCCCAAAGACCTAAAAATAGACTGCATAACGTTTTCGGGTTCCGGAGAGCCTACGCTGCATAGCTCTATAGGTAAATTAATAAGAGCGGCCAAGGAGTTTACGCGCCTTCCCGTGGTGCTTATCACGAATAGCTCTACCATGATCGATCCTAAGGTCTCAAACGACATAAAGGATGTTGACCTATTGGTCCCATCGCTTGACGCGGTCACTCAGGATGTGTTCGAAAAAATAGACCTACCACTAAAGGGGTTGCATATTAAAGATGTCATTGAAGCTTTGATAAAGTTCAGGCTGACATTCAAGGGAAAGATGTGGCTTGAAGTAATGTTGGTGCGCGGCTTAAACGATTCACCGGAATATCTTAAAAAGATAAAGAAAGTCGCGGATATGATAAAGCCCGACCGCGTCCAACTTACCGCGCCGATAAGGCCGCCCGCGCAGATCTGGGTAAAACCTGCCTTGCCTTCAACGCTTAAGAAAGCAAAAGAGATATTCGGGGATAATTGTGATATTGTATAGAGAGCTATGCGCCTATAGCTCAATGGATAGAGCGCCAGCCTTCGGAGCTGGGCGTTGGGGGTTCAAGTCCCTCTAGGCGCATTTTTTCAGAAAGGTGCTGGAATAGGTTTAGTTCTGAGATATAATATTATAAAGTAAGGTGTTTATGGCTAAAAAAATATTGGTTGTTGATGACGAAGAACAGATAGTCTGCCTTTTCGCGGAATTTCTGCAGAAGACGGGTTTTGAGACTGAGGTCGCTTTTGGCGGCGCTAAGGCCATTGATATTATAAAAACCGACCCCACTATAGACCTTATGATATTGGATATCAGAATGCCCGGTATTAATGGCGTTGATGTTGTAAGGGAATTAAAAAATATCAATAAAACCATACCTGTCATTATCATAAGCGGGACCATTGGAATACAGGGAGAACTTGATCAGTTAAGAAAATTAGACTGCACCGATATTTTTTGCAAGCCCGTTGACCTATTCGTGTTGTTAGAGTGTATCAATAAAAAGTTGAAAGATAAGGCACCCGACGCTTAATGGTATTGGGCCCTTCCTTTATATGGAATTAGGAAGGCCCATCCTTTCTGGATTGCGTCGGCGTTGTGTTTTCTACACAAGGGGGAAGAGATGAAGACGGATAAGGTGTTGGGTATTTTGATAATTTTAGCTTTTGTTCTGTTGGGAGGGGTATATGCTCAGTTTATGGCCCAGGATCAGGCCACGGCAAAGAATATCAAGGCGATCAAAGATAAAGTAGATGGTTTTGACGGAGCCATTAAAAAAATAGAATCTCAGGCGCAAAGCAACGCTGATAGCATAAAGGATATAGTAGGTAAGGCAGGCGCAAACGACGCGCAAAACAAAGATATAGCTTCTAAGTTAGAGGGAATGGCTAAAGAGATACAACAACTGCAGGATGATGTTAAAGAAGTCATCGCGTTAAAAGAAGTCAAGGTCTCTGAGGTGCCGCCAGCAGCGACTGTGGTACCTGAACCGGCAGCGCCGACAGACGAGGCGAAACCCGAGGCAACGCCGGCTGCAGAGCAACCCGAGGCAACAGAACAGGTGTTGCAGCCATAATGAAAGCGTTCTTAAAGTTTTTCATAGCAGTATTTTTTTTACTTCTTTGCCGCGCAGGTTATGCGCAGTCAACGCTTGAGTATGCAACGCTTTTGACGCGCCAGGCAGCAACCGGGGCTAATAAGGAAAAGGGCGCTAATATAGCTACGAGCGCTGTTAAGGGGGTTTACGGGGATAGCGCCGGAGCTCTTTCACGAGGCAGCGCATTATTGCAGCAGGCCGGCCAACCAGCTGGCGATAGTTCTGGCGATGCGGTAACGTCAGCCCAGCCGCCGAGCGCTGAGCCAGAAGACGAGCCTGTGGCTGAGGATGAGAGCGAAAATGTGAAGGTATACCTTGAGAGCGGGCAGGTCATTGAAGGTAAGCTCATTGAGCGGGGCGATGATTACGTTAAAGTTGAATCAAACGGAATTGTTGTGACATATTTTAATGAAGAAATTGACAAGGTATCTTAATCCGGAAAGGGCCAAGGAGAGTTATGGACAATAAACACAGGATCTTCTTGATCGATGACGAGCAGGATTTTGCTAATTCTATGGCCTTTTGGCTACAGACCCGCGGTTATACGGTGACAGTTGAGGATGACTGCGAAAATGCCTTAAAGATGATCAAACAGGACGCGCCTGATCTGATCTTTTTAGATGTAGTCATGCCGGGTGTCAATGGGCTTGCCATGTTAAAGAGGATAAGAGAATTTAACGAGACGATACCCATTATTATGATGAGTTCCTTTATTAAGGAAAGCAAGAGTGAAGACGGATCGAATTTTTACAATGTTTCCGGCGTCTTTAATAAAGGGCATGATCTTTCAAAAGCGCTTACTTTGATCAAGGCTGTGTTAGATAATAAGAAGTGAATTGGAGGCGTTGTTTAGCGTTGAATAAAAAGCCACATCTTAAAAGATGTGGCTTTGTGTTAAGATAAATATGAGCCGCGAAGGACTCGAACCTTCAACCCCCTGATTAAGAGTCAGATGCTCTACCGATTGAGCTAGCGGCCCGGGATATTTGATCCAGAAACGATTAGGTTGACCATATTAGCAGATTTTGGAAATGCTGTAAAGTGGGATATTTCAGTTGGAGGATAAGCTATGAAAAGCGACGTTTTTTTTGCGCCTCTGGATTCTAATGACACAAAAGCGCGCTGCTTTGCTCTTGATAAGCTATTAGATAAGGCTTCTCCTTTCTCAATTTATAAGAAAGATGAAATAATTCCTGTAAAACTGACCATAGGTGATCTGGCGTGTGTTTATAACGTCAGCCCCGAGCTTGTCGGTCGCGTCATAGCAAAAATAGGCCTTCAGAAAGCCAAGCCTTTTCTTTTTGACACTAGCGTTATCTATAAAGGCCAGCGGCAGAACGCCGTTGACCACTTAACGCTCGCGCATACAAAAGGGTTTTGCTATTCAAATGTTAAAGCGCCTTTTGTAATAGCTGACGGTGTTTTGGGACAGGACGGCCAGGAGTTTACGATCGATGCCGCGCATATAAAGAAGATAAAAGTACCGTCTTTTGTGGGCATGCTAGAGAGCCTTGTTGTCGTATCTCATGCCACCGGCCACATATTCTCAGGTTTTGCCGGAGCCGTCAAGAATGTCGCTATGGGATTAAGCTGTAGGCCTACTAAACAAGTCCAGCATTCTTCCATGAAGCCATCGGTTACAAGCGAAAAGTGCACCGGGTGCGGATGTTGTATTCAGATCTGCCCGGTCAGCGCCATTGCGCTTGACGCAGGTAAAAAGGCCCACGTTGACCCGGGTGTTTGCATCGGCTGCGGGGAGTGCCTATGCGCGTGTAAATTCGATGCTATTGAAGTGAATTGGGAAGAGGACATGGACATTTTCTGCGCGCGCATGGATGAAGTCGCGCGCTTTATTTTGTCTAAATTCAAAAATAAATTCTTCATCACTTTTGCGTTTGATATTACGCAGGAGTGTGATTGTATTGCCACAAAAGACGACCGCATCATAAGCCCGTCTATAGGCATACTTGCCTCAAGTGATCCTTTGGCATTAGATAAGGCGACAATAGACCTGATGAGCGACAAATACCATTACCTCAAAGACCACAACGCCTATCAGAATATGTTCACCTATGCCGAAAAGATCGGTTTAGGCAGCCTGGACTATCAACTGATCAAAGTGTGATTTCCATCGAGTGATTTCCATCGAGGTCGGACCTCGCCATTCGGGGCCGAGGTCCGACCTCGGCTATCTTAGTAGTTTGGCGATTTCTTGCGCGGCGCGCAGGGATGCGCCTGGGATACCTAAGGTATTTTTTAGAGCGTAGAGTTCCGCGTGGATCTTCCTTAATGCTTCTTTATCTTCCAAAAACGAAATAGCTTCTTTCGCTATATTTTTTGGTGTCGCGTCAAACTGCACCAGCTCCGGGACTATTTTTTGGCCGGCGACTACGTTGACTAACCCGATATAGGGTATTTTTATGAACATCTTGGCCAAAAGCCAGCTTAAGAACGACACTTTGTAGATGATGACCATCGGCTTATTCAGGATAGCTGTCTCAAGTGTAGCCGTGCCCGAAGCGACAAGCACAAAGTCTGAGGCATGGATGCCCGCGTAGGTAACGTCGTCTATTACCTTGTAAGGAAAATCTATTTTTGTCCTGTCAATAGCCTGTTTAAATGTCTCGCGCTTGACTGTTGTGGTGCGGCATATTAGGAATTGCGTGTCAGGTATTTTTTTGAAGATCTCCTGGGCTGCTTTAAGCATTACCGGAAGATGATTTGTTACTTCACGTTCGCGCGAACCGGGAAGAATAGCTATTATCCTGTTACTTTTTTTCATCCCTATCATATCCATGAGCTGGCCGCGCTCCATTGTGGGTTTGACGATATCTAAAAGCGGGTGCCCTACGAATTTGACGTTGAAAGTATTGTCTCTATAGAGGATCTCTTCAAATTTGAACAAGACCAGCATAAGGTCAACGTTATTTTTAATGAATTGTATGCGTTGAGCCCCCCATGCCCAGATTTGCGGGCTGATGTAATAAGCTACTTTTATCCCCATCTTTTTTAATGCGCCTGCCAGCCGCAGGTTGAACCCGGGATAGTCCACCAATATAGCCACGTCGGGCTTTATCTCTTTTGTCTTTTCAAGGAGATCGTCAAATATTGTTTTGAATTTGGAATAGTTTTTCAGGATCTCGGAGAAACCTACGACCGCAAGCGCGGTCAAGTCGCAGGCAATATCAACTCCCGCGGCCTTCATGTTCTTTCCTCCGAGGCCGTAAAAGCGGGCATCGGGATAGATGTTTTTTAGGGCGAGGACGAGGTTGGCCGCGTGGATATCACCTGAGGCCTCGCCGGCTACTACAAGTATTTTTTTTTGCATATGATCTTTGAGATCTTGGTGGCGAGCTTAAGGGCTTCGTATGCCTCTATCCCCGAAACTACAGGCTTTCGGTTGTTACGTACGCAGAGGGTGAAGGATTCGATCTCTTTTTTGATAGGTTCTTCTTTTTCTATCGGGATAAGAGTTTTGACAATAGTTGCTTTTTCTTTTTTGTAGCAGAAGGCTTCCTGCGCCTGGTAGTCAAGAGAGATATAAGTGTCTTTCAAGAATATCCTGATCTTGCGTAACGGTTCGTCAGAGATGCGCGAAGCGGTAAGATTGACAGTGCAGCCGTTCTTGAAATTAAGGCGGACATTGGCTATGTCTTCAAAAGGTGTCAGTACGCTTACGCCTACGGCATCAATACGTTTGATCTTGGAGTTGACCAACCCAAGCACAATGTCTATGTCATGGATCATCAGGTCAAATACAACGCCTATATCAAGCGATCGATTAGGAAATGGGCTTAAGCGGTGGCATTCAATGAATTTTGGGTTATCGGCAAGCTTCTGTGTTGCTATGAACGCGGAATTGAACCTTTCCACATGGCCTACCTGGAGTATGACTTTGTTCCTGCGCGCCAGCCTGATAAGGATGCGGGCGTGCCTTAAGTTGTCAGTAATGGGTTTTTCTATTAAGACGTGTTTTTTCTGCAAAATAGCGTATTTTGCTATCTCAAAATGGGTTTTGGTGGGCGTGGCTATGCTGACCATATCCACCTGGGATAGAAGGTTCTTATAGTCAGTAAAAGCGTTGGTGTTGTAAGCTGAAGCGGCGCTTGCTGCTTTCGAGGGGTCTATATCACAGACACCTACAAGCTTTACATAGGGTATTTCAGTATAAACCCGGGCATGAATGTTGCCTAAGCGGCCTACGCCAATAACGCCTATTTTGAGTTCTTGTGGCATGCATTCACTTATAACAAATATCTTGAGGGATGTCAATATGTGTGATAAGATAGACCACTTTATCGGACATCCCATTCAATCATAAGGAGTTTTGTGCCAACAGAAAAAAAGCGTTTTTTACAGGACTACAGGGACTTGTTTGAGTTTACGCGGCCGCAACTAAAGCTTTTGATCGTTGCGGTCTTTGCTATGCTCTGTTCAACTATTTTTGATGGTGTTTCCATGGGCATGATAGTGCCTTTTTCGGATAAAATACTGTCAAATAGCAAGATAGTTGTCCCGACCAGGCTGCCATTGTTCATAGAGGATTTTATAGCCCGCGTCAACGATATGTCCCAGCTATCGCTCTTGTATTGGATGGCGGGTTTTCTTGTCGTTTTGTTCATTTTAAAGGGGTTTTTCTCATATATGCAGTCAACGCTTATGTCGGATGTCGGCCAAAGGGTCATGCGGGATATCCGATCAAGGCTTTACGCGAAATTCCAGAGCTTAGACCTAGAGTATTTTTCAAGGAAACGCAGCGGAGAGCTTATATCTAGGATAACCAATGACGTAGGCATGGTAGAAAACGCTGTTTCCTATGGGTTTACTGACCTTGTCTATCAGACTCTTCAGATCATTCTGTTCTCCATAGTAGTAGTCGTCATTTATTGGAAGTTGGCTATTGTAGCGCTTATGATGGTGCCGTTTATCTCCATACCTATCGTGCTTGTCGGCAGGAAACTTCGCAAGATCAGTAAGTCTACCCAGGAGAAGATAGCAGACATCAATTCTTTGCTATATGAGACTATTTCAGGCGTGCGGATAGTGCGGGCTTTTGGCGCTGAAAAGTATGAAGTCTCAAAATTTATGAAGCAAAACCAGGAGTATTATAAATTAAATATGAAGTCAATAAGAAGGACGCTGGCTCTGGGCCCTGCTACGGAGATCATCGGTGTTATGGGTGGTGTCTTCATTTTACTCTATATAGGGCGCCAGGTTATCAGCGGGACTATATCGTTCGGTATTTTTGGCCTGTTTTTGGGGTCTGTTATGATGTTAATAAGGCCTTTTAAGAAATTGAGCGCTGTTAGCGCTATCATGCAAAAGGCATTTGCCGCATCAACGAGGATCTACGAGGTCCTGGAGTTGCAGCCGAAGATAAAGGACGATCCATCCGCATGGCCGTTGGCTGATATCAAGGAAGGCGTGGAGATGAAGGATATATGGTTCAAGTATGAAGAATCCGAGGTCCTTAAAGGGATAAACTTAAAATGCCGTCGTGGAGAGGTGCTTGCTATCGTTGGGCCCAGTGGAGTGGGCAAAAGCACTCTAGTGGATCTTATACCGCGTTTTTATGATCCTCAGAAGGGCGCAGTACTCGTAGACGGCAGAGACATCCGCACATTTAACGTAGGGTCGCTTAGGAAACACATCGCCATGGTGACCCAGGAGACCATTCTTTTTAATGATAGCGTAAGGGATAATATAGCTTACGGTAAGAGGGACGCGACTTTTGAAGAGATCGTTGAGGCGGCTAAAAAGGCGAACGCGCATGAATTTATCCTGAACCTGCCAAAAGGTTATGATACATTCATAGGCGACCGCGGGGTCAAGCTTTCCGGAGGCGAAAGGCAGAGATTAGCCATAGCTAGGGCAATTTTAAAAAATCCACCCTTACTTATACTTGATGAAGCCACATCCCAGCTTGACAGCCATTCAGAAAGGCTTGTCCAGGAGGCTTTAAATATACTAATGAAGGGCAGGACCGTGTTTGTGATAGCCCATAGGCTTTCTACTATTAAGAATGCCTCCAAGATCGTGGTTTTAGGCGATGGGTGTATTGTTGAAGAAGGCACGCACGAGGAACTTTTAAGCCAATCAGGCCTCTATAAGCGCCTTTATGACATGCAGTTTCAGGCTTAACCCGGATTGAAATTATTAGTTGAAATTAGAGGTCTTTGTGTTATATTATGAGGGTTTCAAATTAAAAAACGAAAGGAGAAACACACTTTGACTACTACAGAATTGATCAAACAGTTATTGGAAGCGGGTGTCCATTTCGGGCATCAGACCAAGAGATGGAACCCAAAGATGAAGCACTTTATCTTTGGCGAAAAGAGTGGTATTTACATAATCGACCTGGAAAAGACGGAGAAGTTCTTAAATGAAGCAAAGGCCTTCATATCTGATGTTGCTGCCCAGGGCAAACCCGTTCTTTTCTTAGGGACGAAAAAACAGGCCCAGGAAGTGATCGATGAAGAAGCAAAACGGTGCGGCGCGTTCTATATCAATCACCGTTGGTTAGGCGGGCTTTTGACCAACTTTCAGACCATCAAGAAGAGCATCAAGCGCTTCAAAGAGATTGAGCAGATGGAAAAAGACGGTATCTTCAACTCCCTTACCAAGAAAGAAATAGCCTCGCTGAAAAAGGAGAGGGAGAAGCTTCTTAAAAATCTCTCGGGCGTTATCGAGATGGACAGGTTGCCAGGCGTCATTTTTATCATTGATTCCAAAAAAGAAGAGACTGCGGTACTTGAGGCCAAAAGGCTCAATATTCCAATAGTCGCCCTTATTGACACTAACTGTGACCCGGACCTGATAAACTACCCGATACCTGGCAATGATGATGCTATTAAATCCATTAAGCTCATCACTTCTTTTATGGCGGACAGCGTTTTAGACGGCCGCAAGCGTTTTGAAGAGGTAAAATCGGTCATGAAAGAATTGAAAGATAAAGAAGAGAGCGCGACAGAAGACACAGAGGCTTTTGTGGCTCCTGAGATAGAAGAAGAGGTCATTAAGAAGCTGGCGCTCGATAAAGAAGAAACCGAAAAAGAAAAAGCCGCGCGGCTCAAAAAGCCCCGCGTCGGAGGAAAGGACAAGGACTAAGCATGGCTGTTTCTATTGAGATCATTAAGCAATTGAGAGAATTGACATCCGCGTCTGTTTCGGATTGTAAGAAAGCTTTGGATGACGCTAAAGGCGATATCCATAAAGCCTCTGAGCTTTTAAAAAAGAGAGGGCTTGAGATAGCGGCTAAAAAGGCGACGCGCGCTGCCAATCAGGGCAGGGTAGAAGCTTATATACACCACGGCAACAAGATCGGCGTTTTAGTAGAGGTCAACTCAGAGACGGATTTTGTGGCAAAGAACGAAGAATTCATCCGTTTTTCCAAAGACGTTGCTATGCAGATAGCTGCTACTGACCCGAGGTATTTGAAGAAAGAGGATGTGCCGGCTGACGTGCTTTCGGATATGAACGATAAACAGAAGAACGACTTTTTTAAGGTCAATTGCCTTTTAAGCCAACCATTCATTAAAGATGATAAGTTAAGCATTGGCGATTATCTTACGAACATCGTTGCCAAGATAGGCGAGAATATCATCGTGCGGCGTTTCAGCCGCTTTAGACTCGGTGAAGATGAAAAATAGGCCTGCCTATAAACGTGTCGTCCTGAAATTAAGCGGCGAAGCACTCCAGGGTAAACAACCTCACGGTATTGATGCCGAAGTTTTATTATCTCTGGCAAACGAGATCGTTGAGATCCACCGCATGGGAGTCCAGGTGGCTGTTGTCCTTGGCGGCGGCAATATTTTTCGCGGCCAGTCAGGGACAAAACATTTTAAGATAGAGCGGGCTGTAGGTGATTACATGGGTATGTTGGCTACGGTCATAAACGGCCTGGCATTTCAGGACACCCTTGAGAAAAAGGGAGTGCAAACGAGGGTGATGACAGCTATTGAGATGCACCAGATAGGCGAGCCATATATACGGCGCAGGGCTATACGGCATTTAGAGAACGGACGTATAGTCATTTTTGTAGCAGGCACCGGAAACCCTTATTTTACCACTGATACGGCAGCGGCGCTTCGCGCTATGGAGATAAACGCCGACGTTATACTTAAGGCGACTAAAGTGGACGGCGTTTATACTGCCGATCCGTTTAAAGACAAGAACGCTAAAAAATTTACTGACTTAAGATATCTTGATGTCCTCAAAAAAGGCCTGAAGGTCATGGACGCCACGGCCATAAGCCTTTGCATGGACAATCAGCTTCCTATAGTAGTTTTCGGTTTAAGGAAGGCAGGCAATATAAAGCGTATTATTATGGGTGAAAAGATAGGCACAGTGGTCAACTGATCAGGGGGCAGCCATGAACGCAAAAGAAGTTGTCCGTGAAACTGATACAAAGATGAAGAAGTCACTGGAGGCGACCCGCCGTAGTTTTGCAGAGATAAGTACAGGCAGGGCCTCTCCGCATCTAGTAGAAGGGTTGCACGTTGATTATTACGGAACGCCGACACTTTTAAAAGCGATGGCGTCTATCACGATACCTGATGCCCGTCTTATTGTGATCCAGCCCTGGGACGCGTCAATTATCCCTGAGATAGAGAAGGCTATTATAAAATCTAATATCGGCATTACGCCTTTTAATGACGGAAAGATCATCAGATTACAGATACCTCAGCTTAGTGAAGAGAGGCGTGAGGAATTAAAGAAGGTCGTCAAGACCATGGCTGAAGAAGGAAGGATCTCTTTGCGCACGATACGCCGTGACGCCAACGAAGCCATTAAAAAACTTGAGTCTGATAAAGCTATCACCGAAGATGACCGTTTTAAATCGCAGGACGAAGTGCAGAAGGTCACAGATAAGTACACTTTGGAACTTGAAAATTTCTTAAAAGAAAAAGAGAAGGAACTTACAGCTCTTTAGGGTTTTTGGGCCGCTAGCTCATTTGGTAGAGCATCGCCCTTTTAAGGCGAGTGTGCCGCGTTCGAGCCGCGGGCGGCTCATATATTTATTAAGTAGCGGAATGTATCCGCTTTTCGGGCGGATGGCGGAATTGGCATACGCGGCAGCCTTAGGAGCTGTTGGGGTAACCCATGGAGGTTCAAGTCCTCTTCCGCCCATTGAAAATTTATGCGGGAGTAGCTCAGCTGGTAGAGCGCAACCTTGCCAAGGTTGATGTCACGGGTTCAAATCCCGCCTCCCGCTCTTTGATTTTATTTAACTGCGTTTATCCTACCCAAAGTTTAATAGGAGGCTAAAAATAATGAAGATAATGGATTTTCTTTCGGAAGACGCCATATCGGTCGATCTCAAGAGCGTTAATAAGACCGATGGCATTAAAGAGCTGGTAGATCTTTTGATCAATGCCGGCGAAGTGGACAAGAAGGACAAGTCTAAGTTAGTAGAACTCCTTTTGGCCAGAGAGGCCCTGGGGTCTACTGCCATAGGCCACAATGTCGGTATACCGCACGCCAAGGCCGATTGTATCAAGAAGCTCGTAGGCGCGTTCGGGCTGTCAAGGAAGGGTGTTGATTTTGATTCTTTAGACGGTGAGCCGGTCTATATCTTTTTTCTTTTGCTGGCCCCGCAGGATTCGGCCGGCCCTCATTTAAAGGCATTGGCAAGGATATCGCGCCTTATAAAGGACAAATATTTCCGCGACACGCTTAGGCAATCAAAAGACAAGAAAGACATCGCTCGCGTAATTGAGACGGAAGATGATAAAAAAATATAATTTAAAGACTTTCTTTAAGTGGTTCTATCCAGGCATGCGCGTGAAGCGCTGGGCATTGTTGTCGCTTTTAGGCATTGTTTTGATCATAACCGGCGTTTTCGGCACTACGAGGATACCAAGTGACCTTTCCCTCATTATTACTTATGTCTATTATACGAACGTTATTATCGGCATCATTTTGATCATTTTAGGGTTTAAGAACATGATGGTATCAGTCGTAAGTTTACTTTTGCCGCATAAGGAAGGGCACCTTATAGATATCATGTATCAGAAAAGGTTCTTAGAGCACGGTCCAAAGATCGTTGTCATTGGCGGAGGCACAGGCCTGTCCGTACTTCTGCACGGTATTAAAGAATATACCTCAAATATCACAGCGGTTGTCACCGTAGCGGATGACGGTGGAAGTTCCGGGAGGCTGCGCCAGCAATTTGATATTGTAGCGCCCGGAGATATCCGTAACTGCCTTGTTGCTTTGGCTGCTGACGAGACGATGATGCGCGAGCTTTTTCAATACCGTTTTAAACAAGAGACGGAGTTCAGCGGGCATAGTTTCGGAAATCTTTTTCTTACAGCCATGACGCAGGTGACCGGTGATTTTGAAAAAGCCATCAAGGAGTCCAGTAAGGTCTTATCAATTCGCGGGCGCGTTCTGCCTTCGACATTAGACAAGGTCACATTAGTTGCTGAGCATAAAGACGGCCGCGTTACAGAAGGAGAGGCCAAGATACCTAAGGCAGGATCGCCTATTGCAAAGATCTTTATAAAGCCGCAAGACGCCTCAGCCGCGCCAGACGCTGTGAAGGCCATACGTGAGGCGGAGCTGATAATCTTAGGCCCGGGAAGCCTTTATACAAGTATTATTCCCAACCTTTTGATAAAAGATATACGCGAAGCTGTTGCCCAGGCCCAGGTATCTAAAATATACGTGTGCAATATCATGACACAACCCGGAGAGACCGATAATTTTAAGGCAAGTGACCATATCAAGGAACTTGTCACCCACACGCATCCTAAGATCGTAGATGCCTGCGTTGTTAACGTAGGCAGGATACCACAGGCTATGCTTGAAAAATATTCCCGGGAGAATTCCATTCCTGTAGAAGCTGATTCTCAGACGATAAAAGATTTCGGATATGGCGTTATTGAGGAAGACTTAGTAAGCGCGACAGACCTGGTGCGGCATGACGCGAATAAATTGGCTAGGATAATCGCGAACCTACTTAATTTAGAAAAACGCGCCGGTAGAGAAAAGCGCTTCTAAAGAGATGCTTAAACGTATTGAGAAGAAGGTCACGGTAAAGAACAAGCAAGGCCTCCACGCCAGGCCCGCGGCCTTGTTCGTGCAGATAGCCAATAAATTTGATTCAGCCATCAAGGTGCTTAAAGACGATCAGGTGGTGAACGGCAAGTCTATAATGGGTATCCTTATGCTGGCCGCGGAAAAAGACAGTGAGATAATACTTGTAGCGGAAGGCACGGATAGCGAGGAAGCCATAATCGAGTTAGAAAGATTATTGAATTCAGATGAATGAGATAATATTGAAGGGTATACCGGCAGCGCCGGGCATTGTGGTTGGTAAGGCGTATATCTACGGCAAGGAAGACCTTGTTGTAGATAAGCACCCTATTACCGAGGACCAGGTGCCTCTGGAGATCTCGCGCTTTGAAGACGCGCTTATTCAGACGCGCCAGGAGATCATAGTGCTGCAGAAAAAAATATCCCAGGAGATGGGGTCTGAGCACGGCGAGGTCTTTGACGCGCATTTGCTGGTCTTAGAAGACCGCATGCTCATTGAAGAGGTCATTTCCCGGGTCAAAAAAGACAAGACCTCTGTTGACTTCGTTTTTTCTGAAGTCTTAAAAAGATACGCCGGTGTCTTCTCCAGGATAGAGGATGAATATTTAAAAGAGCGCATAAGCGATATTAACGACGTCGGGCGCCGCATCCTGCGTAATCTTTTAGGCAAGAAGAGGAAGGGCTTAGCCGATCTTGAGGACAGGGTCATAGTTATAGCGCACGACCTTTCGCCGTCTGATACGGCAACGATGCACAAGAATAATGTTATAGGCTTCGTCACGGATATCGGCGGGAAGACATCGCACACGGCCATTATGGCCAAATCACTTGAGATACCCGCGGTAGTCGGCCTTGAAGTCGGCACTGAGAAGATAAAGAACGAAGATACGGTAATAGTGGATGGTTCTTCCGGAGTCGTTATAGTTTCGCCTGACCCGGAGACCTTAAAGAAATATGAGGTGCAGGAAGAAAAGATAAGGGGCCTGTCCGAGAACCTGGTCGCGTTAAAAGACCTGCCCGCGCAAACATTGGATGGGAAGGTCGTATCGCTTGCCGCCAATATTGAGTTCCCGGAAGAGATCCCTTCGGTGCTTCTGCACGGAGCCGACGGTGTTGGTTTATATAGGACGGAATTTTTCTACATGAATAGAAAGGACCTGCCGACAGAAGATGAGCAGTACGACGCTTACAAGAATTTGGCAGTTACTTTTGGGGATAAACCTGTTATTGTGCGCACCCTTGACCTTGGGGGAGATAAATTCATTTCCACGTTCAATCTGCCTAAAGAGATGTCTCCTTTTATGGGTTGGCGCGCCATACGTTTTTGTATCGCGCGTCCTGATATTTTTAAGACGCAGCTACGGGCAATACTGCGGGCATCCGCTCATGGCAACCTTAAGATAATGTTCCCTATGATATCGGGTGTAGAGGAATTAAGGCGCGCCAAAGCTATATTAGAAGAAGCAAAGGGGGAATTAAGGGACAGGCACGTTCCTTACAACGCCACTCTTGAAGTAGGCGCTATGATAGAAGTCCCGTCTGCCGCGTTGACGAGCGATATTCTATCTCATGAGGTATCATTTTTTAGCATAGGGACCAATGATCTTATCCAGTACTCGTTGGCAGTGGACAGGACAAATGAAAAGATCGCTTATCTTTATGAACCAACACATCCGGCTGTTATCCGTTTGATAAAGAGTGTTATTGAAGCAGGCCATAAGTCTAATATCTGGGTCGGGATGTGCGGAGAAATGTCCGGCGAACCATCATTGGCAGTCCTTCTTTTGGGGCTTGGATTGGATGAGTTCAGCATGCCGTCAGTCTCTATACCTGAAATAAAACACGTTATCCGCAGCGTTACTTTTGCCCAGGCAAAACTTATAGCTGATGAAGCATTGACGCTTTCTACAGGAGCCGAAGTAGAGAATTTTATAAATAAGAAAATAAAAGATATATTGCCCGGTTTGTATGGGAACCAGGTTTAATGGAAAAGCGAAGGCACATAAAAGCGATCATTTTGGCAGCAGGGTATGCAACACGGCTTTATCCGCTTACTCTTAATATCCCAAAACCGCTTTTGAGGATAACGCGCGCAAAGACGGTCATTGATTTTATCGTAGATGACCTGGCAGGCAGCGGCCTGGTTGACGAGGCCGTTGTTATTACTAACAACAAGTTTTACGGCGATTTCTTAAGTTGGTCAAAGGCCCGCTCAAAAAATATACGCGTTAGCGTTGTTAACGACGGCACAGTTTCCAATGAAGACAGGCTGGGCGCTATCGGAGATATCTATTACGCCGTAAAAAAGAAGAAGATATCTGGCGACACGATCGTGATAGGTGGAGACAATCTTTTTGACAGGGGTTTCGCGAATTTTCTTAAGTTCGCTTTAGATAAAAGGTCATTTGCTTCACTCGGGTTATTTGATATACGCGATAAGAAGGAAGCAACGCGGTTCGGCGTTGTGAGCGTGGATAAGGCTTGCCGAGTTACGTCTTTTGAGGAAAAGCCGGCGAAACCGAAGTCAACTTTGGTAGCTACGTGCTTATATTATTTTCCGCAGGCGGCGTTATCGCTTTTGGAAAAATACATCCGCGACCCAAGGACTTCTAAAGACGCTCCGGGTAATTATATACGGTGGCTGTTAGGGCAAGACAAGGTCTATGGCTTTACGCTTTCAAAAGGGCATTGGCACGATATAGGGCATTTTGATTCTTATAAAGAGGTAGTTGCGCAGTTCAACAAATAGGGGGTAAGCAATATGAGTCAGAAAAGAAAATTCTTTTTCGCGTCTGAATCCGTAGGCGAAGGCCATCCGGATAAGGTCTGTGACCAGATATCCGACGCTGTTTTAGACGCTGTTTTGACAGAGGATAAAAAAGGCCGCGTTGCGTGCGAGACGTATGTCACGATGGGCCTGGTTGTTGTCGGCGGCGAGATCACGACCAAAGCATATATAGACGTGCATAAGTTGGTGCGCGACGTAGTAAAAGGCATAGGTTACACGCATCCGAAATACGGCTTTGATCATCATACTTGCGCTATTTTGAACGCTATAAACAAACAATCGCCTGATATCTCTCAGGGTGTTGATGCCGGCGGCGCAGGCGACCAGGGGATAATGATAGGTTACGCTATAGACGAGACGCCGGAATTGATGCCGCTGTCTTTAATGCTCGCGCATAAACTGGTGCGCAGGTTCGCTGATGTGCGCAACAAATGTATTTTGGATTATCTTGGCCCTGATTGTAAGTCACAGGTGACCGTGGAATATGAAGACGGTAAACCAAAACGCGTTGAGAACGTCGTTCTTGCCTGCCAGCATACCGAGGATATTTTGGATACTACAGGGCATAAGATCACAAAGGCCGCGCGTGAAGAGATGATAAAGGTCGTAGCTGACCCTATTTTAAAAGGGCTGACAGACAAGAATACGAAATATTTTGTGAATGAGACCGGCAAATTCGTAGTAGGAGGGCCTCAGTCTGATACGGGTATGACGGGCCGCAAGATCATAGTGGACACTTACGGCGGACGCACAGCGCACGGCGGCGGAGCATTTTCAGGCAAGGACCCCAGCAAGGTAGACCGTTCGGCCACATACATGGCGCGCTATGTTGCAAAGAATATCGTGGCAGCAGGCTTAGCCCGCGAGTGTTTTATCCAACTGGCTTATTGTATCGGTGTTGCCGAGCCGGTCAATGTATTTATTGATACCTATGACACCGGTGTTATTGCCGATGAGAAACTTGAAAAGGTAGTGCGCAGGGTCTTTGATCTTAAGCCTAAGGGCATCATTGCCGCGCTTGACTTGTTAAAACCGAAATATCAGAAGACCGCCTGTTACGGGCATTTCGGCAGGCACGAAGATTCTTTTACATGGGAAAAAACCGATAAGACGCAGGCTTTAAAGAGAGAGGTTGCATGAACTACGATATCAAGGATATATCGCTAAGCAAAAAAGGAAAGTTACGCATAGAGTGGGCAGATGACAATATGCCCGTCTTGAACCTTATACGCTCAAGGTTTGGAAAAGAGAAGCCTCTTAAAGATATTAAGTTAGCCTGTTGTTTGCACGTGACTACAGAGACCGCGGTATTGATGCTTACTTTAAAAGCCGCCGGTGCCGATATAGCGCTTTGCGCGTCCAATCCTTTGTCAACACAGGATGATGTTGCAGCGTCGCTTGTCAAGGACTACAACATACCTGTTTTTGCTATTAAGGGCGAGGATAACGATACTTACTATAAACATCTTCAGGCAGCTTTGAGCATAAAACCTGACCTGACCATGGATGACGGGGCAGACCTGGTCTCTACAATACACAAGGAGAAGAAGCATATTCCTTTGGGCGGCACTGAGGAGACGACAACCGGCGTGATACGCCTTCGCGCGATGGAAGAGGAAAAGAAACTTCTTTATCCCATTATCGCTGTCAACGATGCCCAGACAAAATATTTGTTTGATAACAGGTACGGCACGGGTCAGTCAACCATCGACGGCATTATCCGCGCTACTAACAAATTGATAGCCGGGACTAATTTTGTGGTCTGCGGATATGGTTGGTGCGGACGCGGCGCTGCAATGCGCGCTAAGGGATTAGGCGCTACAGTCATCATCATTGAAGTCGACCCGTTCAAAGCGCTTGAAGCGGTAATGGATGGTTTTCTTGTGATGCCCATAGCCGCGGCCGCAAAAATAGGCGATATCTTTGTTACTGTGACAGGCGATATAAATGTGCTTAGAGAAGAGCATTTTAAGGTAATGAAAGATAAAGCAATAGTTTGTAATTCAGGCCATTTTAATGTTGAGATAGATATCCCTGCGCTGCAGAAGCTAAGCAAAAAGCGCCGTTTCACCAGGGAATTTGTTGAGGAATTCATTTTAAGTAACGGCCGCAGGATATATTTGTTAGGTGACGGCCGTCTTATTAATCTCGCTGCTGCAGAAGGGCATCCAGCGCAGGTAATGGATATGAGTTTTGCCAACCAGGCATTAGCTGCCGAATATATGAAGAAGAATTATAAGAAGCTTGAGAAAAAGGTCTACAAAGTGCCGGTTGACATAGACAGAAGAATAGCTGAGTTAAAATTGGCGTCCATGGGCATCAAAATAGATCACTTGACTCCCGAACAAAAGAAGTACCTGGCAAGCTGGGAGATGGGTACATAAATATGGCGATAAAACGCATAGGTGTTTTGACTTCAGGCGGGGATGCTCCTGGTATGAACGCTGCCATCAGGGGTGTTGTGCGTACGGCTTATGCCCGCAAAATAGAAATTTACGGCATATTTCGTGGTTACGCGGGGCTCTTGAATGATGAGATAAAACCCTTAACGCATCGTTCTGTGTCTAATATCATAGACAGGGGAGGTACTATCTTAAAGACATCCCGCTGCCCTGAATTTATGACCAAAGATGGCCAGAAGCGGGCTGTTGATATCTTAGAGCGTAATAGTATCAACGCGTTAGTCGTTATTGGCGGAGACGGAAGCTATCGTGGGGCGCTCGCTCTGAGTAAAGAGTGGAATATCCCTTGTGTGGGTATTCCGGGGACTATTGATAATGACTTAAACGGCACAGACAGGACCATAGGTTCTGATACCGCCATAGAAACCGCTTTAAGCGCCATTGATAAGATAAAAGATACTGTTAATTCAATGGAGCGCATATTTGTTGTGGAGATCATGGGCCGCAGCTGCGGGTATATTGCTTTAAAAGTAGCTTTAGCCGGAGGGGCTGAACAGGTATTGATACCTGAAGTAAAATTTGATATTACTGAGGTATGCCATGAGATAACTGAAGGGTATATCCGTGGCAAAGCAAGTTGGATCATAGTGACCGCGGAAGGCGCTATCAAGGCCGATGAATTGGCAACTAAGATCTCGGATATAACAGACCTTGAAACCAGGGTCGTAGTGTTGGGCCACATTCAACGCGGTGGTTCGCCTACAGCAGAAGACAGAATGCTCGGAGGCCGGTTAGGCAACGCTGCAGTAGAACTGCTTTTAAAGGGCGTCAGCGGTAAAGCGGTCGGTGTGATATGTGATAAAATAAATGTGGTTGATCTTGAAGTGGCGTGTGAGCCAGTTAAGATCAATATTGACGAAGACCTCAGGCTTATTAAATTATTAACTTAAGAAAGGAAGCGTAAATGTCGAGCGAAGCGAGAGCTAAACATATGGACAGCTTGATAGCGGATGTTGTAATGGGGGCTGATGTTAAAAAGAAAGAAACAGCTATTAACGCGATATGGGGTTTGGCGTCCGCAAACGGCGTTTATCCAGCCTCTATCCATGACCTATATAAAGCGCGCGGCGAAGGTAAATGCGGCGGTTTTACCGTGCCTGCGATAAACCTGCGTTCATTGACCTATTATCTGGCTCGCGCGATATTCCGTCAGGCGATCGCTCGTAATGCCGGAGCTTTTATCTTTGAGATAGCGCGCTCTGAAATGGGTTACACTGACCAGAAACCGCTTGAATATACGACGGTCATATTGGCCGCGGCCCTGCGCGAAGGTTATATTGGCCCGGTGTTCGTACAAGGCGACCATTTTCAGGTCAATGCGAAAAGTTATAAAGAAGACCCTAAAAAGGAAGTTGAAGGATTAAAGAATCTTATCAAGGAATCCATAGATGCTGGTTTCTATAATATAGACATTGATAGTTCTACTGTGGTAGACCTTGAGAAGGCGGACCTGCTGGAACAGCAGAAGCTGAATAGCGAGATATGCGCGGAGTTGACGGCTTACATACGCAGCCTTCAGCCTAAGGGTGTTAATGTTTCGGTCGGCGGTGAAATAGGCGAAGTGGGTACGAAAAATTCAACGCCCGAAGACCTCAAGGCGTTTATGAAGCTCTATCTGGCCAAATTGCCAAAAGGTGTTGAGGGCATCTCAAAGATAAGCGTCCAGACAGGCACAAGCCATGGCGGAACAGTTCTTGCCGACGGCAGCATTGCTAAAGTGAACCTGGACTTTAATACGCTAAAAAGCATTTCCGCGGTAGCAAAGGCTGAATTTAAAATGGCAGGCGCTGTCCAGCATGGGGCCTCCACTTTGCCTGAGGATGAGTTCCATAAATTCCCCGGGGTTGATACGGCTGAGGTGCATTTGGCAACTCAATTCCAGAACATGGTACTTGATAGCAAGTTTTTTCCCAGTGACCTGAAAAAGAAAATATATGACTGGCTGAAGGTTGAGGCTAAAAATGAATTCAAGCCAGGCATGACTGACGAGCAGTTCTTCTATAAGTCCAGGAAAAAAGCCCTTGGGCCTTTTAAGAAAGATATAATGAATATTAAAGACAATGAGAAAATAGCCGCTGAGGTGGAAAAGAAGTTTGGGTTCTTATTTGACCAGCTTAATATTAAGGATTCGGCTAAACTCACCAGGCAATTCATTAAAGAGCAAAATATAAAGAGGCATTTTGAACTAATACACGATAAAAAAGCCGAGGCTTTCGAGGGTGACGATTAGAGGTACCCCTTGTCTAATCGCACCAAAATTCTCTAGCCCGGCATACCCGGGCAGATAATTTTGGTGCAGACTTCGGGGTTAATTTTGCGAGGAAGGACTGTATATGACAAAATTAAGATCGGATGCCATTAAAAAAGGTGTTGAGCGCGTACCGCACAGAGCGCTGTTGCACGCTACCGGTATTTCGCGTAGTGACCTTTCCAAACCTTTTATAGCGGTTGCTACGAGTTTTAATGATATTATCCCAGGCCATACCGGTATGAGGGACCTGGAGCGCTTTATTGAGCGCGGTGTATGCTCAGGCGGCGGCGTGCCTTTTTTCTTTGGTATCCCAGGTATTTGCGACGGTATAGCTATGGGGCATCCGGGCATGCGTTATCCTTTAGCGCTTCGCGAGCTCATCGCGGATTCAATTGAATGTTTTGTCAACGCGCACGCCCTTGACGGCCTTGTGTGCTTGACTAATTGTGACAAGATAACTCCCGGCATGCTTATGGCTGCTGCCAGGTTGGATATTCCGACTATTGTTGTGACAGCCGGGCCAATGTTATCCGGCAGGTATAAGAATAAAAGATTATCACTTGTAGGCGACGCATTTGAAGTGGTCGGGCGTTTTAAGAGAGGCGAGATAACAGAGACCGATCTGGGGTGTTTTGAAATGGAGGCTTGCCCGGGATCGGGCGCTTGCCAGGGTTTATATACCGCAAACACCATGGCTTGTATAACCGAGGCTATGGGTATGTCTTTGCCTGGTTGCGCTACAGCTTTGGCGGTTTCTGCTAAGAAGCGCCGCATAGCGTCAGAGTCCGGAGAAAAGATCGTGGAACTCGTTAAGAAAAATATGACCGTCTCTAAGATCATGACAAAGCAATCATTTGAGAACGGTATCAGGGTGGATATGGCATTAGGAGGTTCAAGTAACACGGTATTGCATCTTTTGGCTATTGCCCGCGAGGCAGGAGTTGAGCTGTCACTGCGCGATTTTGATAATATAAGTAAAGACACGCCGCATATCGTAAGTATGTTGCCGGGTGGCGAGCATTTTATGGAAGACTTGGATTTTGCAGGCGGTATTCCGGCTGTGTTAAAAAGTTTGAAGTCAAAAATAAATAATGTTACTACGGCAAGCGGCATGACAACTCACCAGATCGCGGATAAGGCGATAATTGGCGACGATAGTGTCATCAAGCTGCCCAAGAGCGCGTATCACAAGGAAGGCGGCATTGCCGTTCTTTTTGGAAATCTTGCACCTTCGGGGGCTGTTGTAAAACAGTCAGCTGTGAGTGAAAAGATGATGCGCTTTACAGGCCGGGCTCGTGTGTTTGAGCGCGAAGAAGACGCGCAAAAAGCCATACTTTCCGGCTCTATTAAATCCGGAGATTGCGTTGTTATTCGTTACGAAGGCCCTAAGGGAGGCCCTGGTATGCGCGAAATGCTGGCCCCTACAGCTGCTATCGTGGGTATGGGCTTAGCAGACAGCGTTGCCCTTATTACTGACGGAAGATTTTCAGGCGGAACGCGCGGTTGCTGCATCGGCCATATAGCCCCAGAGGCTGTTGTGGGCGGGCCTATCGCGGCAGTTAAAGAAGGCGACCGTATTTTAATAGACCTGCCTAAACGCAGGTTAGAGTTGAAGATCACGGATAAAGAATTGAAAGCAAGGTTAAAGAAAGTCAAGCAGCCTAAGCCGAATGTTGAAAGCGGCTATCTTGCAAGATACGCCAAAATGGTCACATCAGCTGACCAGGGCGCTGTTTTAAGTTCATAACATTTTAAAAATATGGCTATAATGACAGGCGCGCAAATATTAATAGAGTCATTGCTCAAAGAGGGCGTTAGCGTGATGTTTGGCTACCCCGGAGGGGTGGTCCTGCCTATCTTTGATGTGCTTTATGATTCTAAGTTGAAGTTCATTTTAACGCGGCATGAGCAGGGAGCGGCCCACGCGGCTGACGGTTACGCCCGTGTCACAGGCAAGGTCGGGGTGTGCCTTTCTACTTCAGGCCCGGGCGCTACAAATCTGGTGACCGGTATTGCAAATGCATACATGGATTCTATACCGATGGTCGCTATCACAGGCCAGGTTAAGACCTTTCTTATAGGCAACGATGCTTTTCAGGAATCAGATGTTACAGGCATTACGCGTTCTATTACCAAACATAATTATCTTGTAAAGGACGTAACAGAGTTGGCAAGGACCATACGTGAGGCTTTTTATATTGCTTCAACAGGCAGGCCAGGGCCTGTGGTCATAGATCTGCCCGTGGATGTGCAACAGGCAAAAACAGAATTTATCTGGCCGGAAAAAGTTGAGATACGCTCATACCAACCTACGGTTGAGGGCCATACTGGCCAGATCAAAAAAGCAGCTAAGTTGTTAGAGCGCTCCAGCAGGCCTGTTATTTATGTGGGCGGAGGCATCATAACTTCAGATGCTTCGCCTGAGCTCATGACGCTGGCTAAAAAAATACAAGCTCCCGTGACCATGACTTTTATGGGACTGGGCAGTTTTCCTATGACCGATCCGCTGTGTTTGGGCATGCTGGGCATGCATGGCACAGCTTACGCGAACCACGCAATAATGGAATCAGACCTGATACTTGCCGTGGGTGCCCGTTTTGACGACCGCGTGACAGGCCGCATTGACGCGTTCGCGCCGCACGCAAAGATCGTCCATGTGGATATTGACCCGACGTCTATAAGCAAGAATATCCGTGTTGACGTGCCTATTGTAGGTGACGCCAAAAAAGTGCTTTCTGAGTTGCTCAGGCTTATCAAGAAGTCTCCTGATACGTCGAAGTGGCTGCATACTATTGAAAAGTGGAAAGAGGACCATCCTCTTTTTTACAAGAAAGATGACTTGCTCCGTCCACAGTATGTTATTGAACAGATATACGAAGCCACAAAAGGTGAGGCTGTCATTGCTACTGAAGTTGGCCAGAATCAGATGTGGGCGTGTCAGTGGTATAAGCACGGTATTCCGCGGCATTGGATATCAAGCGGCGGCCTGGGGACTATGGGATTTGGTTTTCCAGCTGCTATCGGCGCGCAGGTCGGCGCTCCCGGAAAGATAGTGTTTGATATTGCCGGAGACGGTTCTATACAGATGAACATCCAGGAGTTAGCAACGGCCGTGAATAATAAATTGCCTGTTAAGATAGCTATTTTAAATAATGGATATTTAGGTATGGTGAGGCAGTGGCAGGAGCTTTTTTATAAAAAGAGGTATTCTTCCACGCCTTTGAAAAATCCTGATTTTGTTAAGCTCGCCGAGGCATACGGAGCAAAGGGCATGCGCATCACGAAAAAAGAAGATGTGGCAGCTGCTATTAAAGAGGCTATTGCAACGCCTAATGTGGTGGTCATGGATTTTGTGGTGGAACCTGAGGAGAATGTGTATCCTATGGTCCCCGCAGGCGAAGCCTTAAACAGGATGTTAGGCGGGATGGCTTAAATATGAAACATACAATTTCTATACTTGTTGAGAATAGGTTCGGCGTGCTCGCGCGAGTGGCAGGGCTTTTTAGCGCGCGCGGCTACAACATCGATTCTCTGACGGTTTCCGAGACACAGGACAAGACGATCTCGCGTATGACCGTGGTCGTCAATGCTGAGGATGAAAAGATATTGGAGCAGATAAAAAAGCAGCTCAATAAACTTATTGATATTATTACGGTTGTTGACTATACCAAAAAAGAATACATTGAGCGCGAGCTTGTCTTTATCAAGATAGCGGTTGATAAAAAGAGCCTGCCTGTGATAAAAAAAATGGTGGATAAGGCCGGCAAAATAGGCTCGGCCTCCGGCTTGGCCGTAGCGCGGATCCTTGACAAGAAGAACGACTCTATCATAGTGGAATTGGTAGATGACCAGGAACGCATAAAGAACTTTTTAGCTGGGCTTAAGGATTTTAAAGTTGTTGAGGTTGTAAGGTCTGGAAGAATAGCAATAGCAAAATAGGAGGATAGACGTGAAGATTTATTACGATCAGGACGCGGACCTGAAATATCTGCAGGGTAAAAAAATAGCAATAATCGGTTATGGGATACAAGGCCGCGGCCAGTCGCTGTGTTTGCGTGACAGCGGTTTGGATGTCATAGTCTCGGAGCTGGAAGGCACGCCGAATTATGAGCAGGCAAAGAAAGATGGGTTTACTCCTGTAACAGTCGCGGCAGCGGCTGCTGGGGCTGATGTTATTCAGGTCTTAACGCAGGACCATGTGCAGGCCAAGGTATATGACGAGGCCATCAAGCCTAATCTTAAAAAGGGCAAAGTCCTGGTATTTTCCCATGGATTTAATATTCGTTTCAAGCAGATCAAGCCGCCAAAGAATATTGATGTCATAATGATAGCGCCCAAAGGCCCGGGAGCTCTTGTGCGCCGGATGTATGAAGAGGGCAAGGGCGTGCCGTGTTTAGTGGCTATTCATCAGGATGCCTCAGGCAACGCGAAAAATATAGCTTTGGCATATGCCAAGGGTATTAAAGGCACGACCGCAGGCGTTATTGAAACGACATTTTCCGAAGAGACAGAGACTGACCTTTTTGGAGAGCAGGTCGTGCTCTGCGGCGGAGTCACAGAACTTATCAAGGCCGGATTTGATACGCTGGTCGAGGCAGGTTATCAGCCCGAGATAGCGTATTTTGAGGTCTTGCACGAGTTGAAGCTTATTACAGACCTTATTCAGGAGCGCGGCATTTCTGGTATGCGCAGGGGTGTTTCCAACACAGCCTGCTACGGCGACCTTAGCCGCGGCCCGCGCATAATCAATGCCAAAACGCGTAAAGAGATGAAGAAGATATTAAAAGAAATAGTAAAAGGTAAATTTGCTAAAGAGTGGATAGCGGAGAATGAGCAAGGCAGGCCGAATTTTAACCGCTTGCTTGCTGAAGGTGACAATCATTTAATTGAAAAAGTCGGCAAGCAGTTACGCGATATGATGCCGTGGATGAAGAAGTCATAAAAGGGTTATTGGTAATATGGATAAACTGATAATTT
>Ga0082335_1003046_pt1 | contig 28756 bp, 31 predicted proteins | sample Subgrocontami58m_FD_72375 | JGI IMG/M metagenome (GOLD analysis project Ga0082335, IMG submission 72375) | Subsurface groundwater microbial communities from S. Glens Falls, New York, USA - GMW37 contaminated, 5.8 m (SPADES assembly) (version 2) ...
GCTCCCGCAACCGGGCGGCGCCCCACAATCCCCCGGGGTGCCCCGCCGCGCGGATCTGCAGGTCCCCGCGCCCGAGGATCGCGAGCTGGTGGTGCTCGCCGCCGCCTATCTCGGCAAAACACGGCTCATCGACAACATCGAAGTGACCTTGTAGCACGATCTCGTACAACCCGGTCTCGGCATTCATTTCTACGAGGATACAGACATGAAGCATCCAATCACCCGCGCGGCAGCGCTCGCCTGCGCCACCCTGATGTTGAGCGCTTGCGGCAGTGTTAACCTGAACCTGTGGCCTTTCGGCGGCGACAAGGAGCAGGATCCGTCGCGCACCCCGGCCGGCGCGACCGCATATCACTGCGAAGGCGGAAAGCGCCTGTTCGTGCGCTATCTGGACAACGGCGCCGCGGCCTGGGTGATCCTGCCCGACCGCGAATTCCGCCTGAACAAAACCGCCTCGGGCACCGCTACCCGCTACAGCAACGGCAACGCCACGCTCGACCTCAAGGACGGCGGAGCGACACTCTCGGACGACGCCGCGGTGACCCACGCCGGCTGCAAGGCGTCAGGCTGAGCGGCGAAGCAATCCTGGGTCGCCGCGATGCTTGTCTTCCCTGGCCATGGGCGTCGACTGCCGCGTATGGGGTGTGTCTCGCGGCATTCGATGTGCCAGGTGGCCGCAGCGAGGCATTAGTCAGCTCAGGCGACATAAGGTGACCGTAAGTTTGCTTAAGCCCCAATCAACCGCGGAATGGCGCGAGGCGCGCCGCCTGGTCGAAGAGTACGCAGCTTCCCTGAATCTCGATCTGGAATTCCAGAACTTCGCGCAAGAGCTGGAGCATTTCGAGCACGAGTATTCTCCGCCGTCCGGCGCGTTCCTTTTAGCTCGTGAAAAAGGCTCCTTCGTCGGCTGCGTGGGGCTGCGCAAGCTGTCCGACGCGGTCGGTGAAATCAAGCGCCTTTACGTCGAGCCGGCTGCACGCGGGCTCGGTTTGGGCGAGGCCTTGGTGCGAGGCGTCGTGGTTGAGGGCAGACAGCTTAGGTGCGAGCGACTGGTTCTGGACACACTGCCGTCCATGCTTGCGGCGCGGTCCCTTTACCAGGCGCTGGGGTTCAAGCCCATCGCGCCTTATCGCAACAACCCGGTTGCAGGAACGGCGTTTCTTGAACTGCGGCTGCGTGATCATGGAGTCGTCTAAGATTTCGCTCCAGAGCGGACGGGCCGCCACGCTTTCCTCTAAGGCCCGGGTGTCGCGCTTCGAGGTTTAGTTCGCAAACACGCCCGGAACCCACGTCTCTATTGCCTCGTCGCAAGATTACCTGTTTGATTCAGGTGCGTAAAACCAATCGGCGGATACCCGAACAAAGCGCATCAGCGCAAACGGTAAGGAATCTCGACGAAGGAAAACTTGCCCGCCGGGAAGTCCTTGGTATTGCGGGTGGCCAGCTTCAGGCCATGGCAGGTTGCAAACGCCGCCTGAATCGCATCGGGCAGCTTGAGCCTGGTCTGGCGGCGGATGCGAGCCGCCTCGTCGGCAACCTCGGCGTCCATCGAAAGAAAGCGGAAGCTGTCGAGCAGTGCGACACCGAGCGGGACATCCGCCTCGTCGAATCCGGCCAGCACCTCCGCGCGTGTGATCGCGGAAACGGTCAGCTCCCGGCCGTGGCGCTCGATGAAGCGCGTCGCACCGGCGACGCCGTTCAAGTGGTCGATCAGGACAACCGAGTCAAGCAGGTAGCTCACCGTTTGTCCCATTCGCCGCGGAGTTTCCTCTGCCAGGCAAGACCATCGCCGCGCTTCCAGATGCCGCGCGTGTTGTCGAGCAAGGCAGCGAGCGCCGGCTTGTTGCGCCTGCCATCCTGGGCACGGTATCGAGCCAATGCCTCACGCACCACGGCGGTCATGGACTTGCCCGACAAGCGCGCCTTGTCGTCGAGCCATGCCTTTTCTTTGGGGTCAAGGCTGATGATGGTGCGAACCACGATGCAACTCCTTCGCTGATATCACAAATGGAAATAATGATATCAGTATCGGGAGGCGACTTCAACCACTAGCCTTGTCCGCTCACCCTCCGAGTCAGCGCCAGGACATGCGCCATCGACCCGCCGCAAACTGGCTTTTCTTGGCTACGCCCGTCTCAAGCTGAACTGCGCAAAGCGCCGCTTCAAAACATCCAGGTCTGCCGCAACAACGCCCCCTTCGGGCCGGAAACCCGCGCCGCCGCTCGCGCGGAATTCCTGCAGCGCATAGCGGCGCACGCCCAGTTCGGCGAGTGTCCGGGTGAGCCGCTCGAGTTCTGCAGGGCTGAGGAACCCGGCGTGCCAGGTGGTGCGAAACTCGCAGTCCACGCCGCTTGCGAGCAATGCCCGCGCGCTTGCTAGCGCCGCCTCCCCGCTCGCGCGCACGCCGGTGATGCGCTCATAAGCCGCGTCGAACGGCGCCTTGGCGTCGAAGCCGACCCAATCGACCAGGGGTAGGACCTCGGCGAAACGGCGCGGGTAGATGCCGGCGCTGTGCAGGCCGATGCGATAACCCAGGGCACGGGCGTCGCGCATCGCCCGGGCAAGCCCCGGCTGGGCGGTCGGCTCGCCGCCGCTGAACACCACGGCGTCGAGCAAGCCGCGGCGGCGGCGGAGGAACCCCAGCACTTCGCTCCAGGCGCTGCCGCCCGCCGCCCGGCCAGGCAGCAGGTGCGGATTGTGGCAATAGCCGCAGCGCCAGGGGCAGCCCTGGCAGTAGACCACCGCGGCCAGCTCGCCCGGGTAGTCGGTCGCCGAAAGCGGAGTCAGCCCGCCGACGCGCAGCGGCGCTGCCGTCGCTTTAGCGCACGCTGGCGCCGCACTCGGTGAAGAACTTGCGTTCGTGGTGCTCGCCTTTCTTGCCGGTGTTGAAGGACGCCACCGGCCGGTGGTAGCCCATCACGCGGGTCCATACTTCGCAGCGCTGGCGCTCGTCGTCGCGCAATTCGATTTGCGTGAAGGCCCGGGCTTCGGTCATCGCATTCATGGCATTTCCTCCTCGGTTGTTGTAGGTCAGTGTGCTAAGCGGCTTCTGCTTCGCGGCGCTTTTTCGCCAGCGCATCCTCGTCGCAGCGCGGGCAGAATTCGTGTTCGCCCGCGAGATAGCCGTGCTTGGGGCAGATCGAAAACGTCGGCGTCACGGTGATGTAAGGCAGGCCGAAACGCTCGAGCGAGCGGCGCACCAGCTTCTTGCACGCATCGGCCGAGGTGACGCGCTCGCTCATGTACAGGTGCAGCACCGTGCCCCCGGTGTATTTGCGCTGCAGCTCGTCTTGCCGCTCCAGCGCCTCGAACGGGTCGTCGGTGAAACCCACCGGCAATTGCGATGAATTGGTGTAGTACGGCATATCCGCCGTGCCCGCCTGGAGGATGCCGGGAAAGCGCTTCCTGTCCTCCCGCGCGAAACGATACGTCGTGCCCTCGGCCGGCGTCGCCTCGAGGTTGTACATGTGGCCGGTCTCTTCCTGGAACGCCACGATGCGCGCGCGGATGTGATCGAGCAGCGCGCAGGCGAACGCATGGCCCCACTGGCTGGTGATGTCGTGTTTATCGACGGTGAAGTTGCGGATCATCTCGTTGATGCCATTCACGCCGATGGTGGAAAAGTGATTGCGCAGCGTGCCGAGGTAGCGTTTGGTATAGGGGAACAAGCCCGCATCCATGTAGCGCTGGATCACCTTGCGCTTCAGTTCCAGGCAGTTCTTCGCCAGATCCATCAACTCGTCGACGCGCGCGAGGAGCGCCGCCTCGTCGCCGCGGTACAGGTGCCCGAGCCGCGCGCAGTTGAGGGTCACCACGCCCACCGAGCCGGTCTGCTCGGCCGAGCCGAACAGCCCGTTGCCGCGCTTCAGCAGTTCCCGCAGATCGAGCTGCAGGCGGCAGCACATCGAGCGGATCATGTTCGGCTTCAACTCGGAGTTGAGGAAGTTCTGAAAGTACGGCAGGCCGTATTTGGCGGTCATCGCGAACAGCAGCGTGGCGTTTTCCGAATCCCAGTCGAAATCCGGAGTCACGTTGTAGGTCGGGATGGGAAAGGTGAACACCCGGCCCAGGTGGTCGCCGGTGGTCATGACTTCGATGTAGGCGCGGTTGATCATGTCCATTTCGCGCTGCAGCTCGCCGTAGGCAAAGGGCATCTCCTTGCCGCCGATGACCGGGACCTGCCCGCGCAGATCCTCCGGGCACACCCAGTCGAAGGTGAGATTGGTGAACGGCGTCTGCGTGCCCCAGCGCGAGGGCACGTTGAGGTTGTAGATCAGTTCCTGGATGCACTGCTTCACCGCCGCGTAGGGCATGTCGTCCTTGCGGATGTAAGGCGCCATGTAGGTGTCGAAGGAGGAGAACGCCTGCGCGCCGGCCCACTCGTTCTGCAGCGTGCCGAGGAAATTGACGATCTGTCCGACCGCGCTCGACATGTGTTTGGGCGCAGCGGCCTCGACCTTGCCGGGCACCCCGTTCAGGCCCTCGTGCAGCAGCATTCGCAGCGACCAGCCGGCACAGTAGCCGGCGAGCATGTCCAGATCGTGGATGTGGATGTCGCCCTCGCGGTGGGCGCGCCCGGCCTCGGGTGCGTAGACGTGGTTGAGCCAGTAGTTGGCCACCACCTTGCCCGACACGTTCAGGATCAGTCCGCCCAGCGAATAGCCCTGGTTGGCGTTGGCATTGACGCGCCAGTCGCGCCGCTCCAGATACTCGTTGATCGAGCTTTCCACGTCGACCGCGGTGCGGCTGTCTTCGCGCAGGCGCCGGTGCTGCTCGCGGTAGGCGATGTAGGCGCGCGCTGTGCGGTAGTAGCCTGCGCCCAGCAGCGCCAGCTCGACGCTGTCCTGGATGCGCTCGATGTCGGGCACGCTGCCCGTGGGCAGCGCAGCGATGTCGGCAAGCACGCGCTCGGCCACCGGTTCGAGCGCGGCGCGCTCGAACTCGCCGGTGGCGGCGCGGGCACGCTGCATGGCATTCACGATCTTGGCCGCGTCGAACGCGACCAGTTGGCCTTCTCGCTTTCGGATGCTCTGCGGCAGACCGGCCAATTTGAACAAAGGGGAATTGATCGAGACCTGGGTCATGGTTCTATCCTGTTCACTTTTTTTCTTAGATCTTCTACACAAGATACTGTGGCGAGACCGTAAATTAGCCCAAGCTATAGTGGTCCGCAACGCCATCGAGGCCGCCCGGGCAGGTTTTTTTAGATTTTGTGACTTAGATCAAATATGCCGCCGCAGGAATCCGGCCGGCCCGGAGGCCTCCCGGGAAGCTTCGCGCCTGCCGTCAGGGCCGATTTTTACGAACGCGCCGCTGCGCGGCGGCCGATTTCACCAATGAGGACGGGCCGCGAGATCGATTCGAAGGCTTTGTTAATCGCCCAAGATGGGGGAGAAAGCCCCCTGTACGGGCCCCCAGGACCGGGGAACAGAACTAAGCAGGATAGGGCTCCAGCGTGATCTGTTCGACCGGGCAGCCCATGGCCTTCGCCATGGCGTCGAGGCTCGTGTCATCGACCGCGACCGGCAGGAAGTCGTCGGCCCCATTCTTGCTGTCGATGAAGGACTTGGCAGCGCTCTCGGACGCCCAGACGACTACCGGGTCCGGAGCGACGCCTTCCTGTTGGACGCAAATCGGGAAGCCGTCGGACTTGTAGACGATTGCAAACATGCGCATCCTCCAAATGCAGCGGGGCGGTCGACCCCTATTCAAAGCAGACCGAAGACCCCATCTAAAGCAGGGCTCTAAACATAACTTTAACCCAATTTAGCCGCCGTTGCGCAAGCCCTGCATGATACGCACGCCGGTTCGCCCTGAGGCCCGGGTGGAATATCAAGCCGGCATCGCCGGCTATGCTCGATTTTGCCGGCGTCGCTTGACCTTGGCCGCGTTCTCCGCTCAGACTGAGCCTTATGCAAATCGAGCGGTCGGGATTTCCAGAGGATGAGGCTTAGCTTTCTCGGCGGCGCGGGCGAGGTCACCGGCTCCTGCACGCTGGTGGAAGCAGGGGAAGTACGCTTTCTGGTGGACTGCGGCATGTTCCAGGGCGGGCACGAAGCCTGGGCAAAAAACCTGGCGGCGCTGGATTTCGACCTGCATCGCCTGGATTTCGTCCTGCTCACCCATGCGCACATCGACCACTCGGGCCTCGCGCCGCGCCTGGCTGCCCTGGGTTACCGGGGGCCGATCCACGTCACCGCAACCACGGCCGAGCTGCTCGAGGTCATGCTCGCCGACAGCGCCCATCTGCAGGAAAAGGAAGCCGAGTGGCGCTCGCGGCACAGCGACGCCCGCCGCCGCCATGTGATGCCCCCTTTGTACAGCGTGAACCAGGCGCGTGCCTGCCTCCAGCAACTGCGCACCATCGCCTACGAAACCGAGTTTCGCCCGCATCCCGCCGTCACCTGTTGCTTCCACGATGCCGGCCATATCCTCGGCTCGGCCATCGTCGAGGCCCGCGTGCACGCGGCTTCCGCCGCGCGCCGCCTGGTTTTTTCGGGCGATCTGGGCCAGGCTGCAAGCGGACTGCTGCCGGCGCCGGCGCGCATCGACGGCGCCGACGTGCTGCTCGTCGAATCGACCTACGGCAACCGCCTGCACAAAGCACCAGAGGAGACGCAGGCAGAACTGGTGAGTGCCGTAGGCAGCACGCTGGGCCGGGGCAACGTCATCATCCCGGCTTTCGCCGTCGGTCGCACCCAGGCCGTGCTCTACGCCCTGGCTGAGCTGGCGCGCGCGGGCAGGCTGCCGCCGCTGCGCGTGTTCATTGATTCGCCCATGGCCGAGAAAGCCACGCTGATCACCCGCCGGCACCTGGAGCGGCTTGCGCCGCGGGCGCGCGAGCTGGACCACTGGATGCGCGGCAATCCGGGCAAACTGGAGCTGCGCTACACCCATGAAGTCGAGGAATCGATCGCGCTCAACCAGATCAGGAGCGGCGCCATCATCATTTCGGCGAGCGGCATGTGCGATGCCGGCCGCATCAAGCACCATCTGCGCTGGAACCTGCCGCGCAGCGCCTGCGCCGTGCTCATCACCGGTTTCCAGGCCGAAGGAACCCTGGGCCGCCGCCTGGTGGACGGCGCGCGCAAGGTGCGCATTTTCAACGACGACATCCCGGTGCGGGCGCAAGTCCACACTATCGGCGGCCTCTCGGCGCATGCCGACCGGGATGGGCTGCTGGCCTGGCTGCGCGGCTTTGCGCATGCGCCCGCGCGCACCTTCGTGGTCCACGGCGAACGCGAAACCGCCGCCGGCTTTGCCGACGAGGTGAAAAGCCGGCTCGGCTGGATCCGTGTCGAAGCGCCGCAGCGCGGCGACGTTCACACCATCGCCTGATGCTCAGGCCCGGCTGCGCGCCCAGCGGATCGGGCTTGGACCATCTCAGGTTTTGCGATCGCGCAGTCCGGCCAGGTCGAGGATGCGGATGTTGCGGCCGCTGACGCGAATCAAGCCCGCCTGCGACAGCTCGTGCAGGATGCGGGAAAAATGCTCGCGCGTGATGTTAAGCAAGGAGGCGAGCACGCTCTTGCTTGCCGCCAGCGCGACATCGGCCGGCCGCCCCGGGCCGGTGTCATCGGGCAGCGCCGCCAGCAGATAGCCCGTTACGCGCTCGGTGGCGCTTTTCAGCGTATAGGCTTCGATGTCCGCGACCAGCCGGTAAAGGCGCAGCGACAACTCGTTGAGCATGCGCTGCGCGAACTCGGGGTTGCGCTCGATCGCTTCCAGGATTGCGGTTTTTTGGATCAGGAGCAACAGCGATTCGACAAGGGCCTCGGCGTACAGCATATGCGGCCTGCCGATGAACATGACCGGCTCGCCGAAACTCTGGCCCGGGCCGAGGATCTCCACCACCTTCTCCGCTCCCGCGGGGGCGAGCAGCGCGAGCTTCACCCGGCCGAGCACGATCACGTGAACGCAGTCGCAGGGGTCGCCGCGGCGGAACAGCACCGTGCCCATGGTCGCGCGCTGTTCGGTGGTAGCGGCACCGATGGCCTCGATCTCGCACGGGTCGAGTTCGCGGAACAGCGGCAGGTTGCGCAGAAAGTCCAGCGTGCCGAAGGAATCCTTGTGCGCGCCCATCGCGTCCGCTAATTCGCCAACGGGAACTGCTGTGGGTAAGGCGTGACGCCGCGGAAGACGCCTGCGGCAGGAACCATGGAAAGCAAACTGCGCAGCACGAAAACGTTCCTTCAGACCGGCACGCCGACGAGGGGGAAACCGGCATTAGATTACCTCATTGGCCGGCCGCAGGCCAGCGGCAGTCGCGGCGACAGCGCTTCGCGCCCGATCCGGCCGGCGGCCGGGCCCGCAGCTAGCGCATGGATACGCCGACCGGCCGGACCGCGGACATCCCGCGCTGGCGGATCAAGGTGTGGATAAGATCCGTGGTCGGGGTGGAAACGTCGACGCGCCGGCCGAGTTCGCAAACCGCGCCTACGATGGCCTCGGACTCGATCGGACGCCCGCGCTCCAGATCCTGCAGCATCGAAACCTTGGCGCTGCCGATGCGCTTCCCCATTTCCAGCCGTTCTTCGATGCCGGTGCCGAACCTGGCGCCATAGGCCTCGCCCACGCGCATGCCTTCGCTCATGACGGTCCGTGTCAGTTCAACGATGGCCGGATTATTCATGGCTTCGCCCATGCGTGCAGCGGTCAACGCGCAGATCGGATTGAAAGCGAGATTGCCTATCAGTTTGCTCCAGATGTCGTCGCGGATGCGCTGCGACAGCGGCGCATCCAGCCCCGCCTGTTCGAGCGCTGCGGCCGCGCGCTCGGCGCGCTCGGACAGACTGCCGTCGGGCTCGCCCAGAATGAAGCGACGGCCTGCCGTATGTTCGATCACTCCCGGCTCGATTACTTCGGCGGCAGCGTGGACCACGCAGCCGAGGATGCGGCCGCAGTCCAGGCTGCGCAGCATGGCTGCTCCCGAGTCGAGGCAGTCGATGCGCTCACCGTCGAAGCGCCCGCCCTCCTTGTAGAAATACCACCACGGGATGCCGTTGACGGCCGGGATCACCACCGTCTGCGGGCCCATGAGCGGCGAGAGCCGCGGTAGCACGTCGGCGATGCTGTAGGCCTTGAGCGCGATGAACACCGCGTCCTGCAGGCCGAGGCCGTCGACGCTATCGCTCGCGTTCACGCGCAGAGTCAGGGATTCCCTCTTCGAGCGCAGCCTGAGGCCGCCGGCGCGCATGGCCGCAAGATGCGCCCCGCGCGCGATGAAGCTCACCTCATGCCCCGCCTGGGCCAGGCGCGCGCCCAGGAGTCCGCCGATCGCCCCGGCTCCGACGATGCAGATTTTCATCGTGGTTCCATCGATCTATTGGCGCCCACGAACGCGAAGGAGAGAAACAACATCAAGCGTTCGAACACGGCGCCTCCCCCAATAAAATCATGCTGCCGCCCTCACCTCTGCGCAACTGCCACCGCGGCCTCGCCGAATCAGCGATGAATGTAACGCTCGAGCTGACCGATGATGAACTGCTGTTCCGAGATCATGTCCTTGACCAGGTCGCCGATGGAGAGCACTCCTTGCACGCGATCATTGTCCATTACGGGAAGATGGCGAATGCGCTTTTCCGTCATGAGTGCCATGCACTCTTCGTTGGTCAGGTTCGGCGTGACAAAGACGACCTCTCGGGTCATGACCTCGCTCACCGGCGTATCGCTTGCAGACTTGCCCTTTAGAGCGACCCTTCTGGCATAGTCGCGTTCGGAAAAAATCCCCACCAGGCGCGTCCCGTCCATGACGAGCACCGCGCCGACCCCGTTTTCCGCGAGGAGCTTGAGAGCATCGAGTACGGTCGCGTCCGGATTGATCAAGATTACGCCAGTAGGTTTGAGCTTCAACATTTGCGCGACGGTCTTCATCGGCGTCTCCTCTCTGAATATGCGGTTTATTGCGTAATCGTTATTACCGGAAACCCTATGAGCCCCGGAATATCCATTTCCCATTGCGCTCTGGTGCCGGGAGGGGGAATCGAACCCCCATGGTGTCACCACCGCGGGATTTTGAGTCCCGTGCGTCTACCAATTCCGCCATCCCGGCCACGCGCCTCGCAATCGAGCGCGAGGGAGGCGAATTATGCTCTAATTCGCGCTTCCTCTCAATGCAGCCGGCCCCGTAATGCCGCTCACCCTGGACGACTTCGACTACGCCCTGCCCCCGGAACTGATCGCGCAATTCCCCTCGCCAGAGCGCGCGGCGAGCCGCTTGCTGCACCTCTCGGGCGAGACCTTGTCCGATCGGCGTTTCGCCGATTTGCCGCAGTTCCTGCGCTCGGGCGAGGTGCTGGTGTTCAATGACACCCGCGTGATCAAGGCTCGGCTCTACGGCGTCAAGGCGAGCGGCGGCAGGATCGAGGCGCTGGTGGAGCGCGTCACCGGGCCGCACCAAGCCTTGGTGCAACTGCGCGCCGGCCACGCGCCCAGGCCCGGCATGCGCCTCAGCTTCGAAGCCTCGATCGAAGCCGAAGTGCTGGAGCGCCGCGGCGATCTTTACCTGCTGCGCTTTGGCGGCAGCGCCGGCGTGCTCGAACTGCTCGAGCAGCATGGCCGCCTGCCGCTGCCGCCTTACATCACCCACGCCGGGAGCGAGGAAGACGCGGCGCGCTACCAGACGGTGTACGCGCACCGTCCAGGCGCGGTGGCGGCGCCGACCGCGGGGCTGCATTTCGACGAGCCCATGCTGGCGCGGCTGCGCGACATGGGCGTCGAGCTCGCCTGGCTCACCCTGCACATCGGCGCCGGCACGTTCCAGCCGGTGCGCGTGAGCAAACTGGCCGAACACAGAATGCACAGCGAGCGCTACGACATCCCGCCCGCCACGGTGCAGGCGATCACCCGTGCGCGCGCGACCGGACGCGCCGTGATTGCGGTCGGCACCACCAGCCTGCGCGCGCTCGAATCGGCTGCGCGCGAGGGCACGCTGCGGCCCGGAACGGGCGAAACCGATCTGTTCATCACCCCGGGCTACAGCTTTCGCGTCGTCGACCGGCTGATCACCAACTTTCATCTGCCTAAATCGACTCTGCTGATGCTGGTAGCCGCTTTCGCAGGCATGGAGCCGATGCGCGCCGCCTACAACCACGCCATCGCGCAGCGCTACCGTTTCTTTTCCTACGGCGACGCCATGCTGATTGATAAAATGCCTCGATGAAATTCACTTTGCACAATAGCGACGGCCGCGCCCGCCGCGGCACGCTCAGCTTGACCCACGGCGAGGTCGAGACCCCCGCCTTCATGCCGGTCGGAACCTACGGCACGGTCAAGGCGATGAGCCCGGCGGAGCTGCGCGGGATCGGCGCCGAAATCGTGTTGGGCAACACTTTCCACCTGTGGCTGCGTCCGGGGCTGGATGTGATCGCCGCGCACGAAGGCCTGCACCGCTTCATGGGCTGGGACGCGCCGATACTCACCGACTCCGGCGGCTTCCAGGTGTTCAGCCTGGGCGCCTTGCGCAAGATTTCCGAGGAGGGCGTAAAGTTCGCCTCGCCGGTGAACGGCGACCGGCTGATGCTGACGCCGGAGGAGTCGATGCGCATCCAGCGCGTGCTCAATGCCGACATCGCAATGATATTCGACGAATGCACGCCCTACCCCGCGGACGAACGCGAAGCCGGCGAGTCGATGCGCCTGTCGCTGCGCTGGGCCGAGCGCAGCAAGCGATCCCACGAAGGCAATCCCAATGCCCTGTTCGGCATCGTCCAGGGAGGAATGCATGAACACCTGCGCGACGAGTCGCGCGCCGCGCTAGAGCGCATAGGTTTTGACGGCTACGCCATCGGCGGGCTGTCGGTGGGCGAGCCCAAGGAGGACATGCGCCGCATTCTCGCCCACACCGCGCCACGGCTGCCCGCGAACAAGCCGCGCTACCTGATGGGCGTGGGCACGCCCGAGGACCTGGTCGAGGCGGTCGCGGCCGGCGTCGACATGTTCGACTGCGTGCTGCCCACGCGCAATGCCCGCAACGGCTGGCTGTTCACCCGCCACGGCGACGTCAAGATCAAGAACGCCGCCCATCGCTCGGATACGCGAGCACTGGACACCGGCTGCGGCTGCTATTGCTGCACGCATTTCACCCGCGCCTACCTGCACCACCTGCACCGCGTCAACGAAATCCTGGGGGCGCGCCTCAATACCATTCACAACCTGTACTACTACCTGAGCCTAATGCGGGAACTGCGCGCAGCCATCGCCGCCGGCGGCCTCGCTGCATACACCGCGGCGTTCCGCGAGCAGCGCTCGAGCGGAAAAGAAGCGGGCTCCGGGGAACCCAATGCTGGTATAATTTTCGGTTAATTCGACTCAAGAACGGAGATACCCGTGCTGATTTCTTCCGCGCACGCCCAGGCAGGTTCCGGCCTCTCAGGCATTTTGTCCGGCGAGGGCTTGATGGGCATGCTGCCCATCATCCTGATGTTCGCGCTGCTGTACTTTCTCATGATCCGCCCGCAAATGAAGCGCGCCAAGGAACAGAAGTTCATGACCGACGCCCTGCAAAAAGGCGATGAAGTGGTCACCGCCGCGGGCATCGTCGGCAAGATCACCAAGGTGGGCGAGATCTATATCAGCGTGGAAATCGCCTCGGGAACCGAGATTCAGATGCAGAAGGCCGCGGTGCAGACCCTGTTGCCCAAGGGTTCGATCAAAGCGATGTCCTGAACCGTGAAGCCTGAAGCGCAGCCCCGCGCTCGCCCTTCGCCCTTGACGCTTCACTCTCCACCGGTCACCCGATAATGAACCGCTATCCACTCTGGACCTACGTAATCATCGCCTGCGCGCTGGTGCTCGGGTTCACTTACACCCTGCCGAATTTTTTCGGCGAGTCGCCGGCGGTCCAGGTGTCCAGCGTCAAGGCCACGGTCAAGGTGGACTCGGCGCTGCTCGCGCGGGTCGAAGACGCGCTGAAAGCGGCCAGCATCGTGAGCCAGGGCACTTTCATCGACCCCAACAGCGTCAAGGTGCGCCTCGCCGACACCGATACGCAGTTGAAGGCCAAGGACATTCTCAGCCAGAGCCTCAACCCCGACCGCGACAATCCCTCCTACGTCGTCGCCCTCAACTTGCTATCGTCCTCGCCTACCTGGCTCACCGCCATCCATGCCCTGCCCATGTACCTGGGCCTGGACCTGCGCGGCGGCGTGCACTTCATGCTGCAGGTGGATATGAAGGCGGCGCTGGCCAAGCGGCTGGAGAACCTGAGCGGGGACATCCGCACGCATCTTCGCGACAAGAGCATCCGCCACTCCGGCATCAGCCGCGAAGGCAGCAATATCCTGGTCAAATTCCGCGACGCCGACACCCGTGCCAAGGCGCGCAAGCTGCTGCAGGACAACCAGCAGGATCTGACGTTCACCGACCAGGACCTCGCGAGCGACGAGTTCCGCCTGACGGCCGCGATCAAACCCGAGGCAGTGAAGCGCACGCAGGAGTCGGCGCTCAAGCAGAACATCACCACCCTGGGCAATCGCATCAATGAACTGGGCGTATCCGAACCCATCATCCAGCAGCAGGGCGCCGATCGCGTGGTGGTGCAACTGCCGGGGGTGCAGGATACGGCCAAAGCGAAGGAAATCCTCGGCCGCACCGCAACCCTGGAAATCCGCATGGTCGATGAGGAAAACAGCAATCCGGCGGCGCTGCTGGCGGCCCAGCAGGGTCAGGTGCCGTTCGGCACCGAACTCTATACGGAGCGCGGCGGCTCGCCGCTGCTGGTGAAAAAGCAGGTCGTGCTGACCGGCGACCGGCTCACCGATGCCCAGCCGGGATTCGACGGCCAGACCCACGAACCCGCGGTGCACCTTACGCTCGACGGCCCGGGCGCGCGCATTTTCAAGGACGTGACGCGCGAGAGCATCGGCAAGCGCATGGCCATCCTGCTGATCGAAAAAGGCAAGGGCGAAGTCGTCACCGCGCCGGTGATCCGCAGCGAGATCGGCGGCGGGCGGGTGCAGATCAGCGGCCGCATGACCACCACCGAGGCGGCCGACGTGGCGCTGCTGTTGCGCGCCGGCTCGCTCGCCGCGCCAATGGAAATCATCGAAGAGCGCACCGTCGGCCCCAGCCTGGGCGCCGACAACATCAGCAAGGGCTTCCATTCCACGCTCTGGGGCTTCACCGCCATCGCCGCGTTCATGAGCATGTATTACGTGGCGTTCGGATTCATTTCGGTGCTTGCGCTCTCCTCCAACCTGCTGCTGCTGATGGCCATCCTGTCGCTGCTGCAGGCGACGCTGACCCTGCCCGGCATCGCCGCCATCGCGCTCACCCTGGGCATGGCGATCGACGCCAACGTGCTGATCAACGAGCGCATCCGTGAAGAAATGCGCAATGGCGCCACGCCGCAGGCGGCCATTCACGCAGGCTACGAGCGCGCCTTCGGCACCATTCTCGACTCCAACGTGACCACCCTGATCGCGGGCCTGGCGTTGCTGATCTTCGGTTCCGGGCCGATTCGCGGTTTCGCCGTGGTGCACTGCCTCGGCATCCTGACTTCGATTTTCAGCTCGGTGGTGATCTCGCGCGCCGTGGTCAATCTGACCTACGGCTCGCGCCGCCGGTTGGAGAAGCTGGCGATCGGGAACACCTCGTGGAAGTGAACAGGGCGGAGCGCTAAATATGGAATTCTTCAAGATCCGCAAAGACATCCCGTTCATGCGCCATGCGCTGGTGTTCAACCTCATATCGTTGGTCACCTTCCTGCTGGCGGTGTTCTTCCTCGCCACCAAGGGGCTGCATTACTCCGTCGAATTCACCGGCGGCACGGTGATCGAGCTCGCCTATGACCATCCGGCGGAAATCCAGAAAGTCCGCAGCGCGCTGGAGGCGGCCGGCTACGCCGACACCTCGGTGCAGAATTTCGGTTCCTCGCGCGACGTGCTCATCCGCATGCCGCTCAAACAGGGTCAATCGAGCGCCGAACTGTCGAAGAAGGTCATGGATACGCTTTCCACCCAGGACACGAGCGTGCAACTGCGCCGGGTGGAGTTCGTCGGCCCGCAGGTGGGGCGCGAGTTGGCGGAGAACGGCGCCCTCGCCCTGGTCATCGTCTGTCTCGGCATCATGGCCTATCTGGCGCTCAGGTTCGAGTGGCGCTTCGCCGTGGCCGCGATCATCGCCAACCTGCACGACGTCATTATCATCCTCGGCTGTTTCGCGCTGTTCCAGTGGGAGTTTTCCCTGCCGGTGCTGGCAGCGGTGCTGGCGGTGCTCGGCTACTCGGTAAACGAGTCGGTGGTGATCGCCGACCGGGTGCGCGAGAATTTCCGCAAAATGCGCAAGGCCTCGGTCACCCAGATCATCGACAACGCCATCACCAGCACCATCTCGCGCACCATCATCACCCACGGCTGCACCCAGGCGATGGTTCTGTCGATGCTGCTGTTCGGCGGCGCCGCGCTCTATTACTTCGCGCTGGCGCTGACCATCGGCATTCTGTTCGGCATCTATTCCTCGGTGCTGGTCATGGCGCCGATCGTGAAATGGCTGGGCGTGTCGCGCGAGCAGTTCATCCGCCCACCGAAGAAGGACAAGCAGGAGGCGGTGGTCTAGCCAAGGGCGTCGGTCTATATAGGGCGTCCGCCCTTGCTTAAGCTGGTTTACTTCAAGGCGTTGTTAAACGCCTTCAGCACCTCGGTTCCAGACTTGCCCCGCTTATCGAGAGTTTCGGCCCACTCCTGCCCCACCGAGGCCATCAAGGCGACCAGCGCGGCATGCTCCGTAGCGGGGAGTTTTACCAACGTCATCCCAACCTGCCGCAGTTTCTCGATGTCAATATCCTGATCCTTGTCCACCAGGGCGCAAGCCCGTTTGGTGGCGGCTTCCCCGGCATCCTCCATCGCTTTGCGCACGTTCTCCGGCAATTTTTTCCAGCGGGCTTCGCTGATCACGTAGTTGGCCACGAAGCTCCCCAGATTCTCGCCGACGGTGGAATACTTGAGCAGCTTATGCAGCTCATAGGGAAACAAACTGGAAAAGGGCAGCACCCCGCCGTCCACCGTGCCTCTGGACATGGCTTCATAAATCTCCGGCGCGGCGATCTGCACCGGAATCGCCTTGAGTTTGCGCACCACCCCATCCAAGGCACCGCCGGTGCTGCGTAGTTTTAATCCCTCCAGACTCTTCAATCCCTCGATCTTTTGCTTGGTGGTGCCCACTTGGTAAGGGGGCAGCACCACGGTAAACAATAGCCGCACTCCATTGGGAGCAAACTCCTTCTGCGCGAGAATGCCATCCTTCGCCAGCTTCCAGTATGCCGAGGTTCCCTCGCAGGACGTGGCGAAGCTGCCGGGCAATTGCGCCACCGCCGACAGCGGCATCTTGTCCGAAACGTAAGACGTCCCCACATAGCCCACGTCCGTGACTCCGGAGAGGGTCAGCGCCAGCAGATCCTTGGCCTTGCCCAATTGCTCCGCCGGATAATGCTCGAATTCCACCGCGCCCTTGGTGGTCGCGCTAACCGTTTCCATCCAGTATTTGGTGGCATAGCGGGAAAGGTAGTGTCCTTGCGGAAAAGAATCCGCCACCCGCAACACCAGTTTTTTGTCCTGGGCATGGGCCGGGACCGCCACCAGCGCCGCCGCCAGCACCACGAAGCTCAACCCGGAAAATCGGTTTTTCGTTACCAGTTTCATAGCGTTTGTCCTTTTCCTGTTGTGTTGGTAAATCCCGCTCTCCCGCCCCATCCGTGTTTCCCCGCGAACTCCCATCGGAACCCGCAAGCTCGTCTATTTTGCCCGAAGTCGCTCGCTCTTGGCGACAGACTGCGTTCCGCTCTTCCGGCGCGGGTATCCCGAACAGGAAAGCCGAGTAATATCAATCCCGCCGTTGACCTACATTGGCTTTTCACAATGATACCCCTCAGTAACTATTTCTCGGTGTTTCCGAATAGTCTCCAAAAATTATGCTCGATTTCGAAAAAATCGTCGCCGACGAGGCAGCGCTGCGGGACAAGCAGGAGGCGGTGGTCTAGCCAAGGGCGTTGGTCAATTAGCGCCGAATTAAATGCCCAAAACCTGCGCGCTGCGCGCGCCAACCGTGTTTTCTATACGGATGAAAAACGCATCCGTATAGAAAACACGGTTATTGATAAAAGCAACAAGAGCTTGGGATTGTCTTTATACAAGATCGCCGATCGGGCACGGATGTGCTTTTCATCCGTGCCCGATCGGCGATCCGCGCGGACGGGCCGCCGTCCGCGCAAGTTCGATCGCAGCAGCTCGATGTATCCTCTTGCGTCTTCCGCTGTCCGCTCGCACCAGGCGTGAGGGGATTTCTAAATACGTTTCGCCAGCTCCGCCGCCTTGCCGGTGTAGGTCCAGGGCGCGAGCGCGAGCAGCCGTTGCCGCTCCGCCTCGGGGAGCGCGAGCTGCCCGATGAACTGCTGCAGCGACTCGCGCGTGATGCCCTTGCCGCGGGTGAGCGCTTTCAACTGCTCGTAGGGCCCGGGCAGGCCGTAGCGGCGCATCACCGTCTGCACCGCCTCGGCCAGCACTTCCCAGGTCGAATCCAGGTCGGCGCGCAAAGCGGCCCGATTGGCTTCCAGCTTGTTCAATCCCTTGAGGCAGGAGACGCAGCCGAGCAGGCCGTAGCCGAGCGCCACGCCCACATTGCGCAGCACGGTCGAATCGGTGAGGTCGCGCTGCCAGCGCGACAGCGGCAGCTTGTCCGACAGATGGCGCAGCACGGCGTTGGCCAGCCCCAGATTGCCCTCGGAATTTTCGAAGTCGATCGGATTGACCTTGTGCGGCATGGTGGAGGAACCGATCTCGCCCGCGATTACTCTCTGCTTGAAATAGCCGAGCGAGACGTAGCCCCAGATGTCCCGGTCCAGGTCGATGAGAATGGTGTTGGCACGCGCGCAAGCGTCGAACAGCTCGGCCAGCGCGTCGTGCGGCTCGATCTGGGTGGTGTAGGGATTGAACTCCAGGCCGAGCGCCTCGACGAACTTGCGCGCGAAGCCCTCCCAGTCGAACGCGGGATAGGCGGCGAGGTGCGCGTTGTAATTGCCCACCGCGCCGTTGATTTTGCCGGACAGGCCGACCGCGGCGATGCGCGCGCGCGCGCGGCGCAATCTGTGCACCACATTGGCCATCTCCTTGCCCAAAGTGGTGGGCGTCGCCGCCTGGCCATGCGTGCGCGCGAGCATGGGCGCATCGGCGAACTCGTGCGCCAACGCGCCGAGCTTGTCGATGACGCCGTCCAACGCCGGCAGCATCACCTTCTTGCGCGCATCGGTGAGCATCAGCGCGTGGGCAAGATTATTGATGTCCTCGGAGGTGCAGGCGAAATGGATGAACTCGGCCGCGGCCGCCACCTCGGCCTGCGCGGCGAAGCGTTCGCGCAGCCAATACTCGATCGCCTTGACGTCGTGATTGGTGCGCGACTCGATTTCCTTGACGCGCTCCGCGTCGGCTTCGGCAAAGGAGGCCGCCGCTTGCCGTAGTTCGCCCACCGCCGTCGCGGAAAAAGGCCGGATCTCGGCCAGACCGGGATCCTGCGCCAGCGCGATCAGCCATTCGATCTCGACCCGCACGCGATAGCGGATCAGCGCCGCCTCGCTGCAATAGGCGGTGAGCGGGGCGAGTTGCTTATGGTAGCGCCCGTCCAGGGGAGAGAGCGCGTTGAGCGGCGAGGCCATTTTGCAGTCTTTGACAATTCCGCAACAAAATGTATTTTATCATGCGTTAGGCACTCGATGCTTCGGGGCAATGCGGCGTCGATGCTATAATTTGGCCTGATCACGACGACTCGCGGCAACTTCCCAATGAAATTACTAGGTTCTCTGACCAGCCCCTTTGTGCGCAAAGCGCGCATCGTGCTGGCCGAAAAAAAGATCGAATACACGTTCGAGCAGGAAAATCCCTGGGACGAAAATTCCAGGGTGCCGGATGCCAACCCGCTGGGGAAGGTGCCGGTGCTGGTGCTCGAGGACGACAGTACCTTATTCGATTCGCGCGTGATCGTCGAATTCCTTGACAGATTATCCCCGCTCGGCAGGCTGATCCCCACCGACAACCGCGAGAAAATCGAGGTCAAGCGCTGGGAAGCGCTGGCCGACGGCGTGCTCGACGCCGCGGTGGCGGTGGTGCTCGAACGCCGCCGCCCGGCCAAACAGAAAAGCGAACCGACGATTAAGCGCCAGATGGAAAAGATCGAGCGCGCGCTGGCCGTGATGGCTAGGGATTTAGGCGAAAAACCATGGTGCACGGGCAACGCCTTCACCCTGGCCGACATCGCCTGCGGTGTCGCGCTCGGCTATCTCGACTTCCGCCTCGGCGCATACGACTGGCGCGTCCTGCACGCGAACCTGGCGAAACTCGCCGCAAAACTGGCTGAGCGCCCATCCTTTGCCGATACCGCGCCGCGCGAAGCACAGCCGGCTGCTTAGAGCAACGTCCGGAAATAGGGAATAAACACGCCTGCCGGGATGTTGACTCCCGTTGAGCAGGTGACATAGACTGCCGGCTCACTTGACCGTCCGCCAAGCCGCGCGGCGACGGTTGGATCCGTTCTCCAGAAACCGCGCGGACAAGAACGAGGAGAGCAAGCAAATGAAGCATATCGGCACGCTGTTATCGGCAGCGGTAATAGGTCTCGTCATTTCCGCAACCGCCGCTGCCCAGGCCAAGCCCGAGCAATTGGTCAAACAACGCCAGGCGGCAATGACGTTGCAGGGCAAGTACTTTGGTCCGCTGGGCGCCATGGCCCAGGGCAAGGCTCCGTATAACGCGGAACTCGTCCGGAACAACGCGGCTTTTCTGGACGTACTGGCCAAGATGCCTTGGGACGGATTCGCCGCCAGAACCAAGGACGTAAAGAGCGCCTCGCTGCCGGCTGTCTTCACGGACACGGCCAAGTTCAAGGAAGCCCAGGACCGTTTGCAAAGCGAAATCTCCAAGCTCGTCTCCGTCAGCAAGAGCGGAGATGAAGCGGCCGTGAAGGCGCAACTCGGCGCAGTCGGCAAGAGCTGCGGCGGTTGTCACGAAAACTTCCGCGAGAAACAGTAGCCGGCCGCCTACGTTTACAAGCCCCGCTGCGGCGGGGCTTCACTTTTCATGGACGGTGAAATCGTGCCGCCCCGGATACGGCTGATGCTGGCGGGCATGCTTGGGCTGTTGCTGCTGGCACTGATCGAAACCACGTTCGCGCAGGGCGATGCGAAGCGTGGGCTATACCTGGCCAAAACCGGCGGCTGCATCGGTTGTCATACGGAAGACAAGAAAAACGCCGTTCCTTTTGCGGGCGGCCGCGCGCTCAAAACGCCTTTTGGCACGTTCTACGGACCGAACATCACGCCGGACCCCGTTGCCGGGATCGGCCGCTGGACCGAGGCCGATTTCATCCGCGCCATGCGCCACGGCAAACGTCCCGACGGCGCCAATTACTTCCCGGCATTCCCCTATCCATCGTTTACGCGGATCGCCGACACCGATTTGCGCGACCTTTGGGCCTACCTGCGCACGCTTCCCCCGAGCAATCGGGCCAATCAGGAGCATGACCTGCGTTTTCCCTTCGGCTGGCGCTTCCTCGTCACGGCCTGGAAGTGGCTCTTCTTTACTCCCGGGCCCTTCGAGGCCGACCCAAAATTGTCGCAGACCCTGAACCGCGGCGCCTACCTGGTCCAGGCACTCGGCCATTGCAGCGAATGCCATACGCCGCGCAATTTTCTCGGTGGCCCGAAGCGGGACCGGTTCCTTGCAGGCGGAAAGGGGCCCGACGGCAAAGGCGTACCTAACCTGACGCCGACGAAACTCAAGAAATTAAGCGATGCGGAGTTGAAGGATTTCCTCGTGAACGGCACCACACCGGACGGCGATGTCCCCGCCGAGGCGATGAGTGAGGTAATCCGCAACACCACCAGTCAGCTAACCCCGGAAGACCTCGCGGCCTTGATGGCCTACCTGCGTTCGCTTGCGCCACTTGCCAATGAACCTCGCTGACTCGCTGCGAAACTTTTTTCAGGGCAGCGTTGAACCTTCACTGAATCACCCCGCCTCCCAGGCACACTTCTCCTTGGTACAGCACCGCCGACTGCCCGGGCGTGACCGCCCACTGCGCCCGCTCGAAATCGAGTTCGAGGAAATCATCCTCGACACGCGCGATGCGGCAAGGTGCGTCGGCCTGGCGATAGCGGGTCTTCGCCGCATACGCCGGCGCGTCCGGCGCGCTGCCGCTGACCCAGGACAGGTCGGCGGCGCGCAGCCGGTTCTTCTGCAATAGCGCATGGTCGTGGCCGCACGCCACGATCAACTCGTTCTTCTCCATGTCCTTCCCTGCCACATACCAGGCTTCGCCCTCGGCGCCGGCGCCTTTCACCCCGCCTATGCCTATGCCTTTCCTCTGCCCGATGGTGTAGAAAGCGAGGCCCACGTGCTCGCCGATCACCCTGCCCTCGGGGGTGCGGATCGGGCCCGGCGTGCGCGGCAGATAACGGTTGAGAAATTCGCGGAACGGGCGCTCGCCGATGAAACAGATGCCGGTCGAGTCTTTCTTGGCGTGCACCGGCAGGCCCGCCTCCCGGGCGATCCTGCGCACCTCGGTTTTTTGCAGTTGCGCCAGCGGAAACACCGCGCTGGCTAGCTGCGCCTGGCTGAGCCGGTAGAGAAAATAGCTCTGGTCCTTGCTCCTGTCCGCCGCCTTGAGCAGTTCGAAGCGCCGCGCATTTTCTCCCTCGCGCACTTCGCGCACGCCTGCATAGTGGCCGGTGGCGATGCGCCCGGCGCCGAGCGTGAGGGCGTGATCGAGAAAGGCCTTGAACTTGATTTCGGCGTTGCACAGCACGTCCGGATTGGGTGTACGCCCGGCCCGGTACTCGGCAAGGAAAGCGCCGAACACGCGCTCCTTGTACTCGGCGGCGAAATTGACCGCTTCCAGCCCGATGCCGATTACGTCCGCGACCGCGGCGCAATCGATCAAATCCTGGCGGGTCGAGCAGTACTCGTCATCGTCGTCGTCTTCCCAGTTCTTCATGAACAGGCCGACGACTTCGAAGCCCGCGCGCTTGAGCAGCAAGGCGGCCACCGAAGAATCCACGCCGCCCGACATGCCGACCACGATTTTTTCCTTATGCGCCATCGGGACGCTTTCCGGCGAGCCATTCCTCGACCGCGAACACTGCCGCCGGACGGCCGTTGTCGAAATACCAGCTATCGACGACATAAGCCTGCTGAGTTCCCCGGTCGCGAACGCGCGCGGCCCAGTGCACCGCAACGAAGAAACGCGTGCGCCGGATCGGTTCCAGCACCTCGTGGAATCTGAGCCACCCGTGCGATTGCAGCAGCCGGAGGAAGGTGCTGGTATTGGTCGAATGATCGATGCAATCCATCTGTCCGTTCTCACCGCCGTCGGCGTAGTTGCCGCCCTTATCGCGCCACACCGGCGTCTGCTCGCCGGCAATGCCGTACATGCGGCCGATGGCGACGGCAATCGCCTCGCGCTCGGCTGCAGCATCGCCGGCCGCCGCGAGCAGTCGCCGCAGGCGGTCGAGTTGCCGGTCGCTGTAGTCCACCTGCGCCTTGGTGTAACAGCCGTAGTTGTAGCAAATCGTGACCTCGTCTGCGCGCGCGGCGAAAGCACTCCAGGCAAACAGCGCCAGGAATACATTTATCGAAGCCGCTGCTCTAGGCATTTCGCGCGCTCACGCCGCGCGCAGCTCCGGGATTCCGGCCGAGGGCGTGTAGCCGTGGCGGCCCTCGCGGATTGCCTTCACCGCGGCATCTTGGATGTTAACCGGCGTGGGAAAGTCCGGCTGGCCGATGCAAAAGGAAATGATATTTTTGCCTTGGCGAAGGAGCTCGTTCACCTGGGCGAGCGCGATACGGGCGTTCTCGGCGCCGAGTTCGGCGGTGCGGCGGCTGGTCTTGGGCATGCGCGCTGCGTCACAAAAATGGAGAAAGTCATTTTAGCCTATGCAGCCAGTACCTTGTCGCTTTATCATCGCGCTGTTACAGGGGAATCCGATGCTCATCAACTGCGCCGCGTACCAGGACGGCCGTAAACTGGCCGATATCAAGCCTGAAGAAATCAGCGACTACGTTAGTCGTCCCGACAGCTTCGTCTGGGTGGCGCTGCGGGATCCCGGGCCCGGCGAGCTTGCCGCCATGCAGACGGAGTTCGACTTGCACGAGCTCGCGGTCGAGGATGCTCACCACGGCCACCAGCGTCCGAAGATAGAGGAATACGGCGATTCGCTGTTCGTGGTGCTGCACACCATCGAGGGCACGGACGACGGACTCAAACTCGGCGAGATCGACATATTCGTCGGAAAAAATTACGTCCTGTCGGTTCGCAACCACTCCGAGCGCGGACTCGCCGAAGTGCGCGCGCGCTGCGAGCGCGAACCGGAGTTGCTGCGGCGTGGCTCCGGCTTCGTCCTGTATGCGCTCATGGACGCGGTGATCGACCGCTATTTTCCCGTGCTCGACACCTTGGAAGACGAACTGGAGCGGGTGGAGGAAAAGATTTTCGCCGGCTCCTCGCCGCGGGCCAACGTCGAAGCGCTCTACGCCTTGAAGCAAAAACTGATATTGCTGCAGCATGCGGTGCGGCCGCTGCTCGACGGCGCCGGCAAGCTATATGGCGGGCGCGTGCCTCCGGTTTGCGTCGGCACGCAAGAATACTACCGCGACATTTATGATCACCTGATCCGCATCAACCAGACCATCGACAGCCTGCGCGACATGGTGATCACCGCGATCTCGGTCAACCTGTCGCTCATCACATTGCAGGAAAACGAAACCACCAAGCGCCTGGCCGCCTACGCCGCCCTGGTGGCGGTGCCGACCATGGTCGCGGGCGTCTACGGCATGAACTTCAAGCACATGCCGGAATTGGACTGGGTGCTCGGCTACCCGCTTGCGATCGGCATCATGGTGGCGATCGACTGCTACCTGTTTTACCGCTTCCGCAGGTCTGGCTGGCTGTAGGGCGCTCCGGCTGTCGATCAAGCCACCACAACATCCTCCCACAGATCATGGCTCAGTCCGAATCCAAAAATTCCATCCAGGTGATCGAGCGCATGACGCGCCTCTTGAACGCGCTCGCCAGCTCGCCAGGTTCGGCGGGACTGAAGCAACTGGCCCAATCCGCCGGCCTGCATCCGTCCACCGCGCACCGCATCCTGACCGCCATGGTCAACGAGCGCATGGTCGAGCGCGTCGAGCAGGGCAGCTACCGCCTGGGCATGCGCCTGATCGAGCTGGGCAATCTGGCCAAATCCAGGGTGAGCGTGCGCGAGCACGCGCTGCCGTTCATGCGCGAACTGCACGCGGCCACCGGCGAAGCGGTCAACCTGTCGGTGCGGCGCGAGGACGAGATCGTGTACATCGAGCGCTGCTCCAGCGGCCGCGCCATGATGCGCGTGGTCAATGTGATCGGCGGGCGCGCGCCGCTGCACGTTACCGCGGTGGGAAAGCTATTCCTGCTCGAGGACGGCGCCGCGGGTCTGCGCGAATACGCCAAGCGCACCAAGCTGCCCGGCCACACGCGCAACAGCCTGACCAGCCTCGGTGCGCTGGAAAAGGACCTGCGCAAGGTGCGCCGGCAGGGCTACGCCCTGGACCACGAAGAGGCCGAACTGGGTGTGCGCTGCATCGGCGCCGGCATACGCGACGATGATGGCGCCCTGGTCGCCGGCCTGTCGGTATCGGCGCCGGCGGAGCGCATGAAAGCGGGCTGGTCTCACCTGGTGCAAGAGACCGCGGAAAAGATCTCGCGCTCCATCGGCTGGAGCGGATAGACCGCGGCGCCGTCCGTGGCTAGCGCGCCCGGCAACTGACGGAAACGCCCTCGCCCGAAGCGCCCTCGGCGAAACCGAAGTTGACGCCCGGGCGCTTCCTGGCGTAATCCAGGAATTCGATGACCTGGCGCGCGTAAGGCCGCGCCACATTGTGCGCCATGGAGCAAGCGCCTGGTCGCCTCAAGCTGCTCGCGCCAGATCCGCCGGATGCGTTATGCTCGCTATTGCCGAATGAAACGGATACGAAAGAATGCCCATGGAATGGTTAACTTCGCCGGAGGCGTGGATCGCCCTCCTTACCCTGACCTCACTGGAAATCGTGCTCGGGGTGGACAACATCATTTTCATTTCCATCCTTGTAGGCCGCTTGCCGCCGGAACAGCGCGACCGGGCCCGCAGGATCGGCCTCGGTCTCGCCATGTTCAGCCGCATCGCCCTGCTGCTGTCGCTGGCCTGGATGATGCGCCTGACCGGTCCGCTGTTTTCGGTTTTCGGCCATGGCGTCTCCGGCCGCGACTTGATCCTGATCGGCGGCGGCCTGTTCCTGCTGGCCAAGGCGGTCATGGAGATTCACAACGCCCTGGAAGGCGGGAGCGAGTATGAGTTCGAACCGTCCAGACATGCCGGTTTCCTCAGCGTCCTCGCCCAGATCGCCATTATCGACATCGTGTTCTCGCTCGATTCCGTGATCACCGCGGTCGGCATGGTCGACCAGGTCCCGGTCATGGTGCTCGCCATCGTTATCGCCGTGGGCGTCATGATGTTCGCCGCCAAACCCATCGGCGACTTCGTCGATGACCACCCGACCATCAAGATGCTGGCTCTGTCCTTCCTGCTCCTGGTGGGAGTCGCGCTCGTCGGCGAAGGTTTCGGGACGCATGTTCCGAAGGGTTATCTCTACTTCGCCATGGCCTTCTCGGTCGCCGTGGAAATGCTCAACCTGCGCCTGCGCAAGCGCCAGCCGATCAGGCTGCGCAAGGAACTTGAGGCAGTTGCGAAGGTCGATTCCCGAGGAAGCGCAGGCTAAACGTGGCGCGGTCTGTTATCTCTTCGGGCGCGTCCGTTGCGTGCCGCGGAGCGAGCGCCGGCCTGGGAACGGGATTGGATCGCCGGCGAGCATACCGGCATTGCCGCAACACACGCGGAACTTATGAAACTCAATATTCTATCTGACCTGCATCTCAGCCTCGGCGCATTGGAAATACCGCGGAATAACGCCGACGTGGTAATCCTGGCGGGGGACATCGCCCGCCCGAAGGAGGCGATTTCCTGGGCGTCCGGTTTTGCCGAACCAGTGCTTTACGTTGCCGGGAACCACGAGTTCTACGGCGGCAGCATTGCCGGCACCGCGGATGAGCTCAAACGACTGTGCGCCGGAACCAACATTCGCGTGCTCGACAATGACGAAGTCATCATCGAAGGGGTGCGTTTTCTGGGAACCACGCTGTGGACGGATTTCATGCTGTTCGGCGAGGGCGAGAAACGCGCGGCGGCGATGCGGCAAGCGCTGAGTCTCACGCGCGATTTCAGCAGGATTCGCATTGGCGAAGCAGCGCAATCGCCGTTCACCCCCGCCGCTTCGGCCGCGCTATTCAACATCCAGGCTGGATGGCTCGGAGGCAAGCTGTCCGAAGCGCATGCCGGGCCGACCGTGGTGATCACCCACCATGCCCCGTCGCGAAAGAGCATCCATCCGCGGTTTGCCGGCTCGCTCCTGAACGCGTGCTTCGTTTCCGATGCCGAGCGCCTGATCGACGCAGACCGCGCCCGCCTATGGGTGCACGGGCATACCCACGACAGCTTCGACTATTTGCTGAACGGCACGCGGGTGGTGTGTAATCCGCGTGGTTATGTAAAGAACGGGGCGAACGAGAATCCGCTATTCGATCCGAATTTCCTGGTGGAAATCGACTAGCGGGCACGGGGCGCGCTGATGATACACGTCGAAGAAGTGACGGCGCGGCTTTGACACGAGGAGTCGAGAATCTTGATGCGGCGGATTGAAACTGCTTCCAATTATTCCGAAACAAGCTCTTGCTGCCTTCAAAGAGTTGATGTGATCGCCTCGAATTTTTTTGTTCTGCCCGGATAATGCGCCGCGGCCCCAACCGGCGCTTTCTCGTCACGTTGGCCTCGATCTCCCTGATCGGCCCGCTTGCGATCCACATGTTCTTGCCTGCAATGCCGGTGATCAAGTCGGTCTTTGCCATCTCCGATGCGTTGGTGGGCCTGACATACAGCGCGGCGTTGCTGGTCATGGCCGTCTCGACGCTGATGTACGGCTCGCTGTCCGATCGATATGGCCGTCGTCCCGTGCTCCTCGTGGGCCTAGCTCTGTTTACCCTCGGGAGCGGCGTGTCGGGCATCGCGGATTCCGTCTACGGCCTTATCGCGGGACGGGTCATCCAGGCCTTCGGGGCCGGCTGCGGCGTCACCCTTGCCCGCGCCATCGCGCGGGACGCCTACGGCACGGAGGGACTGGTCAAGGTGATCGCCTATCTGACCATGGCCTACACGCTTGGACCGATGCTGGCGACGCTCTTCGGCGGGATGCTGATCGACCTGGCCGGTTGGCGCAGCCTGTTCTGGCTCGCGGCGATCGCAGGCGTGCTCATCACGACGGCGTCCCGGGTGGTGCTGTACGAAACGCGCCCGAAGGAGGATACCCAGAGGAAACCTTCAGGTTTCCTGCAAGATTACGTCGCGCTCTTTTCCCACGCGCGCTTCACCGCCTTTGTATTGCAGACGGGATTTTCCTCGGGACTTTTCTACGCGATGGCGGCGGCTTCGTCGTTCCTGATGAAGGATTATCTGGGGCGGTCGGCGACGGAGTTCGGCGCTTATTTCATGGCCTTCCCGATCGGATTTTTCCTCGGGAATCTGCTCTCGAGCAGGGTAAGCCAGCGCTTCGGGATCGAGGATATGGTTGTTGCCGGGTCCCTCATCAGCTTCCTGGCGGTTTTGCTCCAGACGGCATCGATACTCGCCGGGTATCTGTCGCCACTGGTGATTTTCATTCCCGCGTTCTTGATCAGTTTTGGTCAGGGAACTGCGCTCGCGAACGCGCAAGTCGGCGCAATCCGGGTGATACCGAGTCTCTCCGGCACGGCGGCGGGCATCGGCGTGTTTTTCCAGATGTTTCTTGGCGCTGTTTTCGCCCAGATATACAGCCTGCTCGCCGATGGGACTCCGATTCCCATGGTTGCCATTGTGTTGACCGGCTCAATCCTGGCGCTGGTCGCCGGCCTTGTTCCATTCGTTCTGAAACAGCGGGGCGGAGGCGTTCAAGACGGAAGCTGAACGATATCGTCAAGTTAACCGCCGGGTCATGATTCTGGCGCAACAACTGTGACAGCCTACAGTGTACGGGCGCACGCGGGACCTGCAGGTTTTCCCGCTTCGCGGCAGGAACCACTGTCGGAAAAAGTCAGGCATCGCGCAACGCCCGCCGCGGCAAGCCCAGCGCCACGATCACGCCCACCAGGTTGCCGCAACCGGCGATGATTACCGCGGTTTCGTAGCCCCGGGTCAGGTCGAACAGGTGGCCCGCCAATATCGGCAAGCTGATCGCCGCGACGCACCAGGCGACATAGATCCGGCTCGCGATCCAGCCATAGTCCGCGGGCGGCCAATACTGCGCGATGGCGCCCGCGGTGCAGCCCGAGATGAAGCCATAGCCCATCCCGACCATGCCGAGCGCCACTGCGGCGACCAAGGGGTTCGGCCATAAGGTCAGCAGGATCGCGCCAGTCAACGCGAAGCCCTGAGCGAACGCGCCAACGTAGGGTACCTGGTAGCGGTCGGTCAACCAGCCGCCGCTCACGCGCGCGACGGCGATGCCGCCGGCGATCGCCGTGGTCGCCGCCAGCGCCATGCCCGTCGTACCGCCATAGGCCGCGATCATCCCGGCGGCCTGGCTCAGCACGGTCAGGCCCGCCGCCGCTGCGACGAAGAACACGGTAAAGAGGCGGGGGGGGAGAGCGGAGACGGGGGGGGCCGCGCGCCCGCCCGCGC
>Ga0082335_1003049_pt1 | contig 28736 bp, 29 predicted proteins | sample Subgrocontami58m_FD_72375 | JGI IMG/M metagenome (GOLD analysis project Ga0082335, IMG submission 72375) | Subsurface groundwater microbial communities from S. Glens Falls, New York, USA - GMW37 contaminated, 5.8 m (SPADES assembly) (version 2) ...
GACTGATACCAGCGGCTGGTTCACTCCGCCCCCACGCATCGTCGCGAGCCCACGTCCCGCCCGCGCCGCCGTGAACGCACCACCATTGACGCATACTGACCATCATTGCTTTCGTCGCCCTGCTGCTGGTCGTGATAGTCCTGAGCATCAGCTTTTCCGGGCGTGGACACGATCCCAGTGATCTTTCTTATTGGAGCCAGGTCGGAGCGACCCAGAACTGGTCCTCAGTCGCGGCGCAGGGCGATCCGCAGGCCCAATTCTTCCATGGAATCGAGCTTGTTCGCACCAACTTTGTGACCATGATCGACCGAGTACCACGGCTCTCTTCCATCCCGATAGTTGGCAAGCGATTATTTGAGAACACCTCGTACGGTATCGACAGCAATGCCAGCCAGGAGCAACTGGCCGAGGCGTATCGATGGATTAAGAAGTCGGCTGAACAAGGTTTTGCTCCGGCGAAGGAAGCGGAAAAGTTGTTCATTGGAAGGATCGGAATGCCGAACCAGGGCGGTGCATCTCATGGAAAATAACCCTGGCCATCCTTTGCGCCATCGTCGGGGCAATACTGGCACTCTACGCGTTTCGCGTATTATGAGTTATCTTCGAGATTTTGGATTCATGAACTCATTCATCGCCGACCAACCAACCGGGTGCAGCGAACGGCGGGATTGTGTCACTCTTTCAATTCCGAGGCAGTCTTCCCGCCGTCATTGACCCGGATCGTTCGGCGCAAGCCCTTGTGCCGAAACCCAGCTTGCGTGGCAATCTCGAGCCCACTATTTTACGGCCATGATCGAAGAAGGAAGCGGTTCGCCCAGCTTAGCTCGTCGAACACCTATCAAGCCCGCGCGGTCAATAGATAAAAGCATTTCTTAACGGAGATCTTTCCGTTTCCGTTTGGCATCTTCAGAGTGGGACTTCCGACTTAGTTTCTGGCATACGTGAAGCGGTTCGCCGTCAGCCGGCGGCAGGAAACTCCGGCATTCCGCCGTCAGGAAGCAGGAGTCAACGAATTGAGGGTCTGATCAAACTATGAACGAGGCGCCGCCAACCGAAAACCGCGCAGCCGAGCCCGATCGTGTTTTTCACGTGCGCAACCTGACGAAAGTCTACGGCACTGACGAAACTCAGATCCGCGCGCTCGATGGAGTCGACCTAGACCTGTATGCAGGGGAGTTGGTCGTGCTGCTTGGCCCCTCGGGCAGCGGCAAGACGACGCTGCTCAACAATCTGGGCGGCCTGGATGTCCCCACGTCGGGCGAACTCCGCTACCGGAACATTGATCTAACCGCAGCCAACGAAGATGAATTGACCCTCTTCCGCCGGGAGCGCATCGGATTTATTTTCCAGTTTTATAATTTGATTCCGAGTTTGACCGCACGCGAAAACGTTGCCCTGATCACAGAGATTGCGCTCGACCCGATGCCCGCGGAAGCGGCCCTCGAATTGGTGAACCTCGGCGCTCGGCTGGACCATTTTCCCGCCCAACTTTCCGGCGGCGAACAGCAGCGGGTTGCGATTGCCCGGGCCATTGCAAAACGTCCGGAAGTCCTGCTCTGTGACGAACCGACGGGCGCGCTGGATGTGCGGACTGGAATTGTCGTCCTCGAAGCGATTCAGCGCGCGAACCAAAAACTCGGCACGCTCACCGTCATCATCACGCACAACGCCGTGATGGCGGACATGGCCGATCGTGTGATTCACTTCATGGACGGGCGCGTGCACCACATCCGCCAGAATGAACAGCGAGCCCCGGCCAGCAGCTTAAATTGGTAATGCTCTCGCAACTGGATCGAAAACTCCTGCGCGACCTGCGCAAGATGAAAGGCCAAGCCATCGCCGTCGCGTTGGTCATGGCCTGCGGCCTCGCCATGATGATCATGGCCCGCAGCTTGATTTATTCTCTCGAATCGACCCGGGAAGAGTATTACGAAGCCAATCGATTCGCCCAGGTCTTCGCTCACGTCAAACGCGCCCCAAATTCAATCGCCGAACGCGTGACGCAAATCCCCGGAGTTGCCCGCGTGCAGGTCGGCATTTCCGTGCAAGTGACGCTCGACATTCCAGCTCTGGACGAGCCCGCCAGCGGCTTGGTTTTATCGTTGCCCGAATTCGGCACGCAAGAGTTGAACCGGCTCTTTCTGCGGTCGGGAGGGTGGATCAGCCCCGGCGCTCGAGGCGAGGTTTTGGTCGGCGAAGCGTTCGCAGAAGCGAATCAACTCAAACCCGGCGACAAAATCGCCATGCTGCTGAACGGACGACAACAACTCTTCCGCATTGCGGGAATCGTTCTGTCGCCCGAATACATCTTCGAATCGCGCCCGGGCGCGGCGCTGCCGGATAACCGGACTTACGGCATTTTTTGGATGCCGTACAAAGAGCTGGCCACCGCCTTTCAAATGTATGGGGCATTTAATTCCCTCGCGCTCACGCTCACACCCGGGGCGAGCGAACGTCCGGTAATTGAAGAGCTCGACCGCTTGCTCCCACGCTACGGCAGCCGCGGCGCCTACGGCCGGCGCGATCACCCATCGCACATTCGCGTCTCCGACGAGATTCGCGTTCTGCACACGCTGGCCATCGGATTTCCCGCGGTTTTTTTGACCGTGGCCGCGTTCATGACCAATGCGGTGCTGTCGCGCTTGCTCACTCTCCAGCGCGAACAGATCGCGATTTTGAAAGCGTTCGGCTATCGAAACGGGCAGATTGTCGCGCACTATTTGAAATTTGCGTTCGTCATGGTCGCGGCAGGAACCATCCTGGGGGGAACGTCAGGAATAATGCTGGGCCAGCACTTGGTTCTTTTGTACCACCGCTTTTTTCGATTCCCGCATTTGGATTTTAAGCTCGATCATACGGCGCTGCCGCTAGCCTTTGTGGTCAGCGCCGCGGCTGCGGTCGTGGGCGTGTTCAGCTCGGTCCGGCGCGCGGCGCGGTTGCCCCCCGCGGAAGCAATGCGTCCCGAGCCGCCCGCCAGTTATCGGCCGGCTTTGCTCGAGCGAACTGGGATTGGGCATTTTTTCTCCCACACCTTTCGAGTGGCCATTCGCAATCTCGAACGGAAACCGATGCAGGCACTGTTCACAATCATCGGCCTCGCCTTGGCCACCGGCATTTTGATTGTGCCGAATTGTTTTCGAGATGGGGTCCGTGAGGTCATGGACTTTCAGTGGGATATCGTGCAACGACAGGACGTCTCGGCGGGGTTGGTCGAACCGGCCAGCTCGCAGGTTCAGTATCTATTCGCGCAATTGCCGGGCGTCCTTTCCGTCGAGCCGCTGCGCTACGCGGGCGTGCGATTCCATTTTGGGGAACGAAACCGGCAAGTCGGAATTCAAGGCCTGATGGCGGCGGGCGAGCACAGCCGGGTGATTGACGCCGATACGCGCCAAATAACCTTGCCGCCGGATGGACTGATTCTCTCCGCGAAATTGGCCGATCTGCTCGGCGCGAGAATTGGCGATATGCTCACGGTTGAAGTGCTGGAAGGAAAACGCCCCGTCCGCCAGGTTGCGCTGGTGGGAAAGGCGGAGGATTTCGCCGGCGTGACTGCCTACATGGAAATCCACGCGCTCAATCGTCTGCTTGGCGAAGGCGATGTCATCACCGGCGCGAGCTTCCACATCGACGCGGCTCACCGGCGCGAGTTCCTCCGCGCACTCAAAGAAACCCCCAAAATCAGCTGGGTGGCGATTAAAGAATCGTTGCGCGCTAACTTTCGGCAAACCACCGCCGCGAGCATCAATCTGCTGCAGACAATTTATCTGACCTTCGCAACCGTCGTGGCCTTTGGGGTGGTCTATAACAATGCTCGTATTTCCCTCGCGGAACGAGCCCGGGAATTGGCCACGCTGCGGGTGATTGGATTTTCCAGGCGCGAAGTCGGCGGAGTGCTCGTCACGGAATTGATTTTACTGGCGTTGATCGCCGTTCCCATCGGTCTTCTCCTGGGCACTGGCTTTGCCACATTTATTCTGCGGGCGGTGAACACCGAAACTGTTAGGCTGCCGCTCGTGCTGACTGCCAAAAACTATTCGCTGGCGGTGCTGACCGTCACCGTTGCCTCGACGACTTCCGCCATTTTTGTCCTCCGCCAGCTGAACCAATTGAATTTGGTCGGCGTCCTCAAAGCTCCCGAATAGTGAGAACACCGTGATTCTTCAGGTCCCTAAATCCTCGAAATGAACTTTCATCCCCCTGATCAACCGCTCGCGATCCGGCGCAAACCCGGCCGGCGTGGACTCCGGCGCTGGCTGCCTTATCTCGCCGCGGCGGCTCTCGTGCTCCTGCTGACCATCGGATTGTGGCCGCAACCCGCGCCTGCCGAAATGAGCCGCGCAGCCATAGGAACTCTGCGAGCCAGCGTTAATGAGGAAGGAAAAACTCGGATCAAACAACGCTACGAGATCTCATCGCCCGTCACTGGTCAGCTCCGGCGAATTCCATTCAAACCGGGCGCTCAGGTTCGCGCGCATGAGACCGTTTTGGCGGTGATCGATCCAATTTCGCCAACCTTGCTCGACGCCCGCAGCCGAATGCTCGCTGTCGCGCGCCGCGACACTGCGCAGGCAAACTTCGAAAAGGCCTTGGCAGCGGAAAAGTTCGCCGTCAGCGAATCAAAACGAGTGACTGAATTGTTTGCCGGGAAAACTGTGTCGGTGACTGAGCTCGAACAGGCGCAGTGGCGGGAGGCATCCGCAGCGAAGGAGAAAGCCGCCGCGGAAAGTTCCTTGCGCGAAGCGGAAGCGGAGCTCGCGGAATTCTCTTATGCCGCGGCGTCAGGAACGAACATCGTGCAAAGGCCGGTCGAGGTGAAGGCGCCAGTCAACGGCCGCGTGCTGCGAGTTTTTGAGGAAAGCGTTCGCGTGGTCACGCCGGGCATGCCGTTAGTCGAAATCGGCGATCCATCCGACCTCGAAGTTGTTATTGAAGTGTTGTCGCGGGACGGCGCGGCGATTCGCCCTGGGACGAAAGTCGAGCTCGACCAATGGGGCGGCAGCGAACCGCTTCAAGCGCAAGTCCGGCTGGTCGAACCGGCTGCCTTCACCAAAGTGTCCGCGCTCGGCGTCGAGGAACAACGCGTCAACGTCATCGCAGATTTACTCACGCCGATCGAACAACGGATCAACCTGGGGGACAATTTCCGCGTCGAGGCGCGGATCATTGTTTGGGAGGCAAGCCAGGCGCTCAAGGTTCCGGCCGGGGCACTATTTCGCCGCGGAGAGGATTGGGCCGTTTACGTCATCAGCAACGGTCGCGCGCGCCTTCGGAAAGTCCAGGCGGGGCGCACCAATGGAGTTGAAACCCAAATTCTGGCTGGATTAAAGGAAGGCGAGATCGTCGTGCTCTACCCGGGTGATCGGATTCGGGAAGGGAAGAAAGTAACGCAAATCAAGATTTGACCGACGAGAATGTCGAAAGAAGAATCTAGGCCGGTTTAGTGGCGGAATAATCGTTTAGAAAACTGCCGGTTGTGCAGCAAGCAACTTCGGCAAATCCGCCAACCTTCAGCGCCTCAAGAATCGTCTGTGGCGGCACGCACTCGACGATCGTGGCCCAATAGAATTTCATCAGCTTGCTGGCATCAGGATTCCGGGTGATCACGCGCAGAACAGCGGGCAGCACGCTGTTCAAATAAAGTTTGCCCAAACAAAGGCTCAGGGCGGAGGTTGGCCGGCTGATCTCGAGAATCAGCACCCGTCCTCCGGGCTTGAGCACTCGATAGAATTCCCCGAACAATAGGTTCAAATCTTCAACATGCCGGAGAGCGTAGCCCATTGAAATAAAGTCGAAGGTTGCATCCGCAAACGGAAGGTTCTCGCCGCGACCTTGCACGAGCGGGACTGATCTGCGCCTTTTATTTTCCAGCAGCATTCCCCTGCTCGGATCCAAGCCGGCGATCGAGGATAAACCGAGCTCGAGAGCCGCTTGAGCAACCAACCCCGTGCCGGTCGCCGCATCCAGCAGCCGCATGCCAGGTTTCAGTCCAGCTCGGCCAAGCGCGCGCTTTCGGTAAGCCCGGCAGGTTCCAAACGACAGCACAGCGGAAATGCGATCATAATAGCGCGCGGTGTTGTCGAAGAGGCCTGAAACGAACTGCCAGCGCTCTTGGCGTGTGGAATAAAACTCCGGCAGATCGCGGTGCGGGCGCACCTCGGCCGGTTGTTCTGCGCGCGATTCGGTTCCCACACTCATACGGCCTTAATTTTTGCCCGTCCCCCAACGAAGGTGAAGGTACCTTTCAACTGGAGAAAACACCAACCGGTCCGTGAGCAGCCCGATCGCAATGATCAACAGCATTATCCCAATCACCTGCTCCATCGCATGAACCTCGCGGCCGTAATGAAGCAAGCTGCCGAGCCCCAAGCCAGTCAGGATCGTGATGTAAATTTCTGCGGCCATCAGCGAACGCCACGCAAAAGCCCAGCCTTGTTTCATCCCCGTCACGACGAACGGCAGCGAAGCCGGCGCAATCACGTGAATCCAGGAATGAAATCCATGCGAGCCCATCGTCTGCGCGGCCCGCAAGAAAATCGGGGGCACGTTGCGAACGCCCGCGTCCGTTGCGAGCAAGATCGACCAAACGGACCCCATGATCACGATGAAGAACATGGCGGATTCGGTTTGGCCAAACCAGATCAGGGCCAGCGGCGCCCAGCAGACACTCGGCAATGTTTGCAAACCGAGCGCGAGGAGGCCCAAAGTTTTTTCCATCATGATTGAGCGGGCCGTGAGCAGCCCTAAGGGCAAGCCCAGCAGCAGCCCGGCGCCGTAACCCAAGAGCAATCGCTTCAACGTCACGCCGGTCGCCTCCAACAAACTGCGGTCTCTCACCCCAGCCACAAAAAATCTCGCAACCTCCAATGGGGCCGGCATGAAAATGGGCGACCAAAACCCGGTGGCGGCCAGGATTTGCCAGACGCCCAGCAACAGCCCGAAAAACAGAACCGGCGCAAGCCAGGCTTTCATTCGGCCACTTCCTGCAGGTCAGGTTTCAGGTACTGTTTTAGGGCGCGCGTGATTTGGGTCGCGAAACGGGCCAGCTCCACGCTGTTAATGTCGCGCGGCCGCGGCAAATCGATCTCGAATTGCTCCTGAATGCGTCCTGGATACGGGGAGAAAAGGATCACGCGATCTCCCAGGCAGACGGCTTCGCGCACATTGTGGGTCACAAATAAAATCGTCTTCTTGCGCCGTGCCCAAATCTCTTGCAGATCGCCGTACAATTGTTCACGCGTCATCGCATCGAGCGCGGCGAACGGTTCATCCATCAACAGCACCTTCGGATTCGGCGCGAGCGCGCGAGCCAGCGCGACGCGCTGCTTCATTCCGCCGGAGAGCTCGTGAATGTTCGCGTGGACGAAATTCTCCAGCCCAACCAGCTTCAAATAAAACTGCGCAATCTCACGCCGCTCCTTGCGGCTCAAGTTGGGCTTGAGTTTCAGTCCAAACAAAACATTTCCCATCACGTCCAGCCAGGGAAACAACGCCGATTCCTGAAACATCATCATCCGGTCGCTGCCCGGTCCGATGACCGGCTTCAAGTCGGCCAGCACTTCGCCCGTGTCTGGCCTTTCAAGCCCGGCGATCAGATTCAACAGAGTGGATTTGCCGCAACCGCTCGGGCCGACGAGGCAAACAAACTCTCCCTCCCGAATCTTGAGCGTCACGTTATCCAGCGCGTGAACCGTTCGCCGGGAGACTTCAAATCTTTTCGAGATTGCCCGCACGACCAATTTCTCGGCGGGCGCATGTTCCAATGTTGCGATCGGCTGCATCAGCGGACCTCCGGCAAATGTTTTTCCCGCAAAACCTGGTTTAGCGCATTCAGCGCGTAAATCTTCGAGAGTTCAGGTTTTTCTTTGAGCAATCCAACCCGATACGCATCGTCAGCCGCTTTCCGCAATGACGCGCTGACCGGGTCCCAAGTCAATTCCAACCGGCCCCACGCCCTGTCCAGAATCTCGAGGGCCAAGGGCCGGGTCGTCTCCGCTTTTAATTCGCGGTTGAACGCGGTTTTCGCCTCGGCGGTGTTTTTGTTGATCCAGTCAGTCAGCTCGACGTGAGCCCCAATCCACTTCCTCATCAGTTCAGGCTTCTGCTGCAAAAAACGGACGCTGCTCACCAAATGTGTGGTCACGTATTTCCCCTTTGTCTCGGGCCAGAGCGCGCTTTCATCGAGATAAACCCGACCTTTGCCTTCCAAAACAAGCCGGCTCACCCACGGTTCAACCGTCCAGACGCCATCCAGATTTCCTTTGGCAAACAAAAGCAATTGGTCAGGGTTCGCCGTCGGAATCACCTGCACGTCTCCGCCCGTCAGCGTCACGCGAAAACCTTTCGATTTGAGCCAAGATCTGGCGGCCACATCTTGTGTGTTCCCAAATTGCGGCGAGCCGATCTTTTTTCCTTTGAAATCACCATCCGCTTTGATCCGCCCGTCGGCTTGCACGACCAACGCGGCTCCTCCGCTGCACGCCCCGGCCACAATCCGCACCTCAGTGGCTTTCGAGCGCAGGTGCGCGTTAATGGCTGGATTCGGGCCGACGTAAGCCAGATCGATCGAGCCAACCAGCAGCGCTTCCATCGCGGAGGGCCCGGCGTTGTAAACAAACCACTGAACCGTCGTATCGGCTCCGAGCCGCTGTTCAAACCACCCTTTGTTTTCGCGACTCAGCCCGTGAGCCACCACCGCTTGGGCATGCGAAATATTCGGGAAATGGCCAACGCGAATGATTTTTTTCTCCGCGGCTGAGGCTGGCAGGGCCAGGAAAACCACGGTGTAAATGAGAGCCACAACTAGCCAAAAACATTTGAAATTCCGAACGTTCAACGTCCAACTCGCAACGCTCAACTTTGAATCCAGTTGGATGTTGAGTGTTGAACGTTGAGCGTTGAGCGTTCGAAGCATCCTCAGAGATATGGATCGTTGCGCAAATTTTGGCATTTCGATGGTGCAAGGCCCCTCACCCTTCATCCCTCTCCCCGCGCTAATCCAGGCAAAGGATGCACCAGCGCGGGAAGAGGGCAGGGAGAGGGGGAGAACTTTCGCAACGCCCAATACATCAACCAGATTCTCCAAAAAAGAAGAATCTAGGAGGCTGCGCGAAGCTTTTTGGTCGAGGCAAACGGAGGAGCCACCCCATCGCGGCGCATTTTCTGCAGCGTTACTTCCACCGTTTGCGCGAGGGTGTACCGGTCCAGAATGCTCGCGATCGCATTCCGAACATCCAGCATCAGCATCCGCAAGCCGCAGTGCGCTTCGTCCGGGCAACTGCACTTTTGATAAAAATTCTGGCTGACGCACGGAATGGGCGCCAGGGGACCTTCGATCTTCCTGACCACATCTCCAATATTGATCGTGTCCATTGGCTTGGCCAAAAAGTAGCCGCCTTGCGCTCCTCTCTTGCTGCCGAGATATCCGGCGCCCTTGAGAATCACCAAAATCTGTTCCAGGAATTTGATCGGGATATTTTCCTTCTTGGCAATCTCTGAAATCTGGACCATCGGCCGGCCGAGCGCCTCGGCAATTCCCAAATCGATCAACGCCCGCAGAGCATACTCGCCTTTTTTCGTCAACCGCATACAGGCAAAACCCTAGATGATAACTAGACAAGTTCAAGCGTTTCATTTTGGGCGCGGTGACAACCCTCCGCCGCATATTGTCTATCCGTAAGCTAGACATTTCCGCTATTCCTAGCCTGGCGCCGGCCATTTGCAAGAAGTTTTTCCGCGACAGAAGTTTTTCCGCGCCCCCCCCAATTCAACGCAGGAATTGCTCGTAGAACGTCACCGCTGACAGAAAAAAACCAATCGCGGTGATGAGCCTGCGGACCTGGTGTTGCGGAATCCGCTGAGAAAAATGCGATCCCAAGTAATAGCCAAGCAAAGCGCCGATCGTCATGACGCCTGCTTTCGGCCAGTGAATCAAACCCGCGCAGATGAACCAAGCCGCAGCGACCACATTAATCAATGAGCCCAGCACGGTTTTTAGCGCATTCATCTCGTGAATGTTTTTGAGCCCGATAACCCCGAGCGACGCCAGCATGAGAATGCCGATGCCCGCGCCGAAATAGCCGCCGTAGATCGCGACGAGGAATTGGAACAAGATGGCGCCCAAAAGAGCGAAGCGCCCCGGGTGATCTTCTGCGGCGCCGAACCCGGCCATGCGTCGAAACGCCCCTTGGGCCAAGAACAGAACGGTGGCAAAAAGAATTAAAAATGGAACGAGCTTCGCAAACACCGTGTCGCTGGTGTGCGTCAGCAAAGCGCTGCCGATCAGGCCGCCGATGACGCTCACGGGGACAAACCGCCAAAGCCAGTGTTTCACTGCTGCGAAGTGTTGCCGATAACCGTAAACGCTTCCGGCCGTCCCGAGCACGAGCGCCAGAGTGCTGGTGGCGTTCGCAATCACCGGCGGCGTTTTAAAAAAGAGGAGGGTGGGAAATGTGATCAGCGTTCCGCCCCCGGCGACGGCATTGATCGCACCGGCCGCTGCGGCGGCGAACATCAACCCCAGAATTTCGGTCACTGGCATGATTCGGCCGCAGGAGCGTAAACAGGTCACGTCCGAACTCAAGCCCAACGTCGTCCCTGAGGAACTGGAAAGTTCCTCTCACCCGCAGACAAGACTGTCTACGCTACGCGGCGCGGCCCGCGGTCCCACGGAGCAAACTTTGCGCTGACAGACGTTTTCCTCTAAACTGCGCGCCAATGCGGACCGTCGAAGAGAATCGATTGTTTGGCGGACTTCCCGAAGCAGACTTAACCGCGCTGCGGGCTTGCGCCCAAACCAAACGATTTCAACCGGGCGAGGTTATCTTCCGCGAGGGAGATTTGGGTGATGGGCTCTATCTGATTGCGGAAGGCCAAATCCAGATCTCAGCTATGCTGGCAGACGGCGAGCGCGGAATGTTAGCCCGTCTGGGACCCGGCGATTATTTCGGGGAAATGGCGATTGTGGACGATGAGCCGCGTTCCGCCACGGCGGCGGCGGAGGAGCAATCGGTGCTTTACTTTATTCCTCGTGACGAGGTGCTGCAGCTTTTAGCGCGCACGCCCAAATTGGCGGTCAGCCTCGTCCGGGAGTTCAGCAAACGGATGCGGGATTTCAACCGCCAGTACATTCGTGAAGTTGTCCAAGCGGAGCGTTTGGCCATCGTCGGCCGTTTCGCGCGGTCGATCGTGCACGATTTTAAAAATCCGCTGAACATCATCGGAATCGCCGCTGAAATGGCCGGCATGGCCGGCGCCACCCCGGAGAGCCGCGCCTCCGCGCAGGAACGGATTCTGAAACAGGTGGAGCGACTCAACAACATGATCGAGGAACTGCTCGAATTCACCCGGGGCACGCAGTCGCGCGCGATTTTTGCGGAAGCAGATTATGTGGGTTTCGTGCGCCAACTCTTCGATGATCTGAGCGGAGAATTTTCCGGCCGCGACATTCGGGTCGAGTGGCCGGACGAAGTTCCGCGAGTTCTGGTGCCGATGGACGGCGCCCGGCTCATGCACGTGTTTCACAATTTGGTCCACAATGCGATCGATGCGATGCCGGAAGGTGGAACGATCAAACTCCGCTTTCAATTTACGGGAGAGAAATTGGTGACTGAGGTCGAAGACACGGGCAAAGGAATTGCGCCGCAGGTGTTCCCGCATCTATTTGAGCCGTTCGTCACGTTTGGCAAAGCTAAGGGAACCGGCCTGGGGCTTTCGATCTGCAAACGAATTATCGACGATCACCGCGGCCGATTGGAGGCCCGGAACCTACCTTCCGGCGGCGCGGTCTTTTCTTTCACGTTGCCAGCGCGGCTGTGCCCCCCCGAGAGCTAGTGGTTTTCAACATGCAATGCTCACATCTAAAACCCGAGATGAGGCCTAAACTCGAAACACGAAATCCGAATCACGAAACAATCTAAAAATTCCAAAATCAAATCCAAAACAGGCCTGGCCGGACGCTTTACCTTCATCGAAAGCCGTGCTCGTTTTGAGCTATTGAATTTTGGTCCTTCGAATTTATTTCGGATTTCGAGCTTCGAATTTCAGATTTGAATAGATCGGAGCCCTCTCCTCACAGCGCACTCAAGAATTTTCCGATGCCTGCCGAAACCTGGTTCATCCTCAAGTCTCCGCCGACTGAGCCGCCGGAAAACATGGCTTGGGATGAGGCGCTGCTCGAACGCGCCGTCGAAAACCGAACAGCTGTGCTGCGGTTTTACAGTTGGCGCCAGCCCGCCGCGACGTTCGGCTACTTCCAAAAATACGACGATGTCGCCGCTTGGACGAGCTTGCGACCGCTCATTCGCAGGCCGACGGGCGGAGGTTTGGTTCCCCACGATGCGGATTGGACGTACAGCCTCGCGTTTCCGCCGGACCATTGGTGGTATCGATCGGCCGCGACAGAGAGTTATCGCCGATTGCACGAATGGATCGGCCAGGCTTTCTCGAAGCTGAAACAAACAACCGAATTGGCCGCCGTCGCGCGAAAAGATTTGCCCGGCCAATGCTTTGCCGGCGCGGAGCAGTTCGATTTAATTTGGAGCGGCCGGAAGCTCGCGGGCGCGGCGCAGCGACGGGCTCGTTGGGGATTATTGATTCAGGGCTCGGTTCAACCGCCGGCAGGCTTGCCTCGGGAAAATTGGGAAACGGCCATGCAGCGAGCGGCAGAAGAACATTGGGCAATCGAGTGGCAGCCGTTCGCAATCGACCGCATGCTCCGAGAGCGCGTCGCCACTCTCACCGCCGAAAAATATTCACAGCCGGCTTTCAACCAAAAAAGGTGAACGCTGGATTCCTTGAACCTAAAATGCAACTTCCCAGTGCGGCTGGTTATCGTTGTTCCAGCCCTTCCGGACGGACGCTTGTTGAAAGTCGAACAGTTTGGACGGTTCCAACGTTTGACTGTGACCATCGCAAAATAAGATATTCCAGCGCCCGCCATGCCGGCGCTTGGTTATGGTTCGCACAAAATCGATATCGTTGGACCGAGACGGAACCTGCGGACCAATTTCCAAAATGTCATTGTCTTTGGCCCAGAGCGGATGCAGATCATCAAGGTAAGCTCCTTCCATCTTTGAGAACGAGACGACCATGAGATCACCAATCGCAATCATCTCGGTGGGCACGACGACTTCGTGTTCTCGAACAAGGCGGACATTCGCGATCGACCAATCCCGGGAGGGAGAATCGATCTGATCTCCTCCCAAGCCGAGCAGCTGGCCAGACCAGCCAAATCCAACCCTATTGTACGCATACGACCCTATCGTAATGACCGTGCCTTTGGCCTGGGCAACGGTGATCTTGGCGAAACTTGGGCAGACCTGGATTCCCTTCAAGGGAGGCGGTTCGTTGAAAGGTGGTTTTTCGCGGCCCAGGTTACGCGTCCATTTTAGGTCGGTCATCCCTGCTTGAGCTAAAAGGCGGTTGTACCACCTTGTCGTCAGGGTTGACCCTTCGTCATCCAATGAAAACGGAGGAAAGACTCCGCAATCGTCCAAATAAATTCTCAGCGCGATTCCCCACTGGCGCAGATTGTTTTTGCATACGGCCGAGTGGCTCGCCTGTTTGGCGCGAGAAAGCGCCGGCAAGAGCAACGCCGCCAGCACCGCAACGATCGCAATCACTGCCAGCAACTCGATCAAGGTGAACGCGCGGTTCCTGGTCAATCGGGGGTTGGCATGCACGAAACTATTGAACTTCGGCCTCAATCGAACATCTTTCCCGGATTCAAAATCCCGTTTGGATCGAGCACGCGGCGAAAGTCCCGCATGAGCTGCATTTGCGCCTCCCCGGCGAACTTTGGCAGGAACGATTTTTTAGCCAAGCCGACGCCATGTTCGCCTGTAATGGTTCCACCGAGGCGAATGGCTTCGTCAAAGATTTCGTGGAAAGCCAGCTCGATCCGGCGCATCTCATCGTGATTGCGTTCGTCCGTCAGAAACGTCGGGTGCAAATTCCCGTCGCCCATGTGACCGAACGTTCCGATTTTGAGGCGGTACTTTTTCGCCACATTTTCGACGAAACGGATCATCCGCGCCAATTCGCTCCTGGGGACGGTGGCATCTTCGAGGATCGTGGTCGGCGCCACCCGAGCCAACGCCGAAAAAGCGCTCCGGCGCGCGCTGGCAAGCTTCGCGCCCTCGATCTCGTCCTTGGCCACGCGCACTTCAAGGCAGCCTTTCTCGCGGCAGATTTTCTCCATGTGCGCAGCTTCCTCTGCGACGACTGCGGGATGTCCATCTGTTTCCATGAGCAACAACGCTTCGCAATCGAGCGGCAGACCGATGTGCGCATAGTCTTCGACACAGTGAATCGTCATCCGGTCAAGAAACTCAAGCGTGCACGGGATAATCTGCGCGGCGATAATCGCGCTGACCGCTTCGGCCGCTTGGTCCATTTGCGCGAAGGTGGCCACCATCGTTCGTTTCGCCGCTGGCTTGGGAATCAACCGCAGCAGGACTTCAGTGATCACGCCCAGGGTTCCTTCCGAACCGATGAAAAGATCCCTCATCGAATAGCCCGCCACGTCCTTGACGCACTTGTTGCCCAGGCGAGTGATTTCCCCTGAGGGCAAAACCACTTCCAACCCCATAACATAATTCCGAGTGACGCCGTATTTAAGACCGCGCAGGCCGCCCGAATTTTCCGCGACATTGCCGCCGATCGTGGAAATTTTCATCGACCCGGGATCAGGCGGGTAGAACAAACCAGCCGCAGTCGCAGCATCGGAAATGGCAAGCGTTGTCGCGCCAGGCTCAGTCGTGAGCGTGAGATTCGCGCGGTCGAGCTCGATGATCCGGTCCATCTTCGCCGTGCAAAGGATGATGCTGTCAGGGCTCGGAATGCTTCCGCCGCTCAAGCCAGTGCCGGACCCGCGCGTGACAACGGCGGTTTTGGTTTCGTTGGCGAGCTTGAGAATCGAGGAAACTTCCGCGGCCGAGCGGACGAACACCACGCAGCCGGGCATTTGCTTGAGCGCAGCGGTGCCGTCGAAGGAATACGGAATCAAGTCTTCGGGCGCGGTGAGGACAGGGCCGGAACCGATGTCCCGGAGGCGCGCAATCAGCTGGGTTGCTAAAGCCATTCCGGAGGATTTAACCTCCGGAAGCATTCGGCAAGTTTCTTCTCGTGCAACGCCGCCGCGAGGGTTCCGGCCGCCCGAGGCCTTTACTGAGGAAACCGTGCTAAGGCAGTTCGTCGATCGTGATGTCTTTGTACCACGCTTCGCTTCGATTGCCCGCGTGAATCTGGACCGCGATGATGCCGCTCGATGGAATGTTCTCGTCCGGCTCGGTATAGTCGACCGTTTGAACACCATTGATCGCAAGCCGGATTCTGCGGCCTTCGCAGCGAATGACGTAATCATTCCAATCATTGCGGCGGAGGGCGCGTTTGAGTTGGTTCATGTCCGCTTGCGCGAGCACCTTGTTTCGGCGCGACTCGTCGTAGAGCGACCCCCACCAACTCGGATCACCGAGATCCGCCTGGTATCCGCTGACTTCATTGTCGTGGGCATGCCGCAGCGTTCGAATTTGAACGCCGCCATTGGCTCCTTCCCCAACCAATTTGAATTTCAGACGAAGAATAAAATTCGTGAAGCTGCGGGTCGTGCAAAGGAATTCGTTGCGAGGAATTCGCTCGCTGAGATTGCCGGCGACAATCGCGTGGTCCTCAATCCGGAACGTCTTATTGGTATCGCCGGTCCACCCGCGAAACGTGCGGCCATCGAACAATTGAATCGGCGCAGAGGACACATTCGCTTGAAGAAGGAGAGCGGCGGCCACCGAAACGATCGTGAAAAGGGGTTTGATGTTCATAAATGGCATTGGTGTGAGAAGGCCAAAGAAAACCACTTTTACGCGCGGAACACCAGAAAAAGAAGGCTGCAGCCCGTCACGGTTTGAGCACGACTTTGACACAGTCATCTTCCTTTTCATTGAAGATGCTGTAGCCATTGGCGGCATCCTCGAGCGGCAAGCGGTGCGTGATCACGAAAGAAGGATCAATCTCGCCATTTTGAATTCGCTTCAAGAGCGGCCGCATGTAGCGATGCACGTGCGTCTGGCCCATCTTCAACGCGATCCCTTTCGCGAAGGCGGCCCCGAACGGAAACTTGTTCATCGCTCCGGCATAAACGCCCGGAACGGAAATCGTTCCTCCCTTGCGGCAGGCTTGGATCGCTTGGGTCAACACGTGCGGATATTTCGTGGAAAGGTCCCAATCCTTTTTGGATTGATCGTAACGGGTATCGTGCAACCGCGCATGCGCCTCTAACCCGACCGCGTCAATGCACGCATCGGGCCCGCGGCCAGCGGTCAGATCAATGAGCTTTTGCGGCACGTCCAAATCCGACACCAGCGTCACGGCTTTTCCATCTTTCTCGGCCATTTTGAGGCGGGCCGGTTCCGCATCGATAGCGATGACTTTTCCGGCCCCGAGCATGTAAGCGCTGCGAATGGCGAATTGTCCCACCGGACCGCAGCCCCAGATCGCAACCGTGTCGCCGGGCTGAATATTGCAATTTTCAGCGGCCATATATCCGGTTGGAAAAATATCCGAGAGGAAAAGGACCTGTTCGTCCGAAAGCGCTTGAGGCACTTTGAGCGGGCCGACATCCGCGAACGGCACCCGCACATATTCGGCCTGACCTCCTGCATATCCTCCATACAAATGGGAGTAGCCGAATAAACCTGCTTCAGAAAACCCGAATTCCTTTTCCGCCAGCGCAGCGTTCGGATTCGAGTTGTCGCAAAGCGACCACAGCCCCCGCTGGCAGAAAAAACAGCCGCCGCATGCGATATTGAACGGGACCACGACCCGATCGCCCGCCCGCAGGTTCTTGACTCCCGAGCCAACCTCGACGATCTCGCCCATGAACTCGTGCCCGAGAATGTCCCCCTTCTTCATCATCGGAATGACGCCGTCGTAAAGATGGAGGTCCGACCCGCAAATCGCGGTGGCCGTCACACGAACGATGGCGTCCCGCGGATTGAGAATGCGCGGTTCGGGAACGTTGACGACTCGGACTTTGAATTTGCCGTACCAGCATAGCGCTTTCATATGTTTCGAGCCGGTCCCTTCTGAACCAAGAGCGGTCAGCGCGATGGCCCAACAGGCTGGCCATGCGTCGTAGGAATTTCGCCGGTTTCCATGAGCCACTTCAACCGCCGCAAATCATCGTGGATCTGATGTTCGGGGGTTTCCTGGAGCAATTTTGCGAACGCTTTCCCAAGCTGCCCCGCGGGCGGAACGTATTCCAAAGAAACAATCACTTCAGTGCCGCGCCCAGCTGGCGCAGGCTGGAAACGCACCGTGCCCGCGTTCTGCAAATCAGAGTCCTCGCGCGAACGCCAGGCCAGCAAGGATGGTTCCTTTTCATTGATGATCTCAGCGTCCCATTCGATTTTGTTGCCCAGCGGAGCGCGCGCCACCCAATGGGACTTTTTGCCATCAGTGACCCGCACGGATTCGAGATGGGTCATGAACTGCGGAAGGTTCTCGAGATTGCGCCAAAAATGGTAGAGCTCTTCCGCCGACCGATTGATCGTGATCTTCTGCACCACCTTCACACCTTGATTATGAGTGACGCTTGCTCGGGAAGAGCGCGCCACTATTCGACGGCGGGAACCTTTCAGTAATTTCATTGGTGCTTGCCTCCATCGCATCCATCTCAACCAACCAAAAGAGCACGATTCCCTCAATCGGGCGCGAGCCTGTTTTGGAATTCGGGAAAAACCTGAGAGGCTTAAAACTCCACCTTGGGCGCTTTCCCCGCGCCTTGCTCCGATTTGAAATAGGCATCCCGCGCGTGCATTCCAAAAAAGCTGCCGACGATATTCGCCGGGAAGGTGCGGATGGAAGTGTTGAAGGCGCGCACCGCTTCGTTGTAACGCCGGCGTTCGACCGCGACACGATTTTCCGTGCCGGTCAGCTCGTCCTGCAACGCCATGAAATTCTGGTTCGATTTCAGCTCGGGATATTTCTCCACCACGACCATGAGCCGGCCAAGCGCTCCTTCCAGTTGTGTCGCGGCCTGGGCTTTTTGCTCGACGGTTTTCGCTTCCCCCCATTGGCTCCGCAGCCGGGTCACCTCGGTCAGCACGGTTTGCTCCTGTTTGGCGAAGCCCTTCACCGTGTTGACGAGATTTGGGATGAGGTCGTAGCGGCGTTGGAGCACGGTTTCAACCTGCGCCCAAGACGTGTTGACGTTTTCATCCAGGGCAACGAGCCGGTTGTACGTCGTCCGGACGAACGCCAGTGGAATCAAGACCAAAACAAAAAGCACGGCCAGCGCAATGCCGCCGGTGATGAGGCAAGAACGTTTTCCCATATTACTTTCCTCCAGAGTGAAGCTGCTGATCGATTCCTTCCGAAATGGTTTCCAATGTCGACAAGTACCGCTGAAACAATTGTTCCGCGCCGCTCTCGCTTTGCTGCGGCCGGCCCGCTTTGATCGCGGCAATGATTTCCAAAGGCTCGGGCGAAAAGTCAAGCCGCTGGGAGAGCCGCCGCACTGCCTCCAGCTTTTCCGCAGGCACAGGCTCGCCCAACAACCGCAGCGCCCCGCGCCCGAGCGCCAGGAATGAAGCGAGCGAATCAACCATCAGATTCACGAGCTCCTTCGGACGGCCGTTCGAGGCGAGATAATGGCTGCGCAATTGGTTGAGCTTCGACTTAAACTCGTATTCGAGTTGGTGCCGCAGATTCGCCAGCGACGGCTTAATATTCGAGATCAAATCCTCGCCAAAGAGGAGCCGGTGCCGTTCCTGCATCTCGATGACTTCCAGCGGAAAAACATCCGCCGAATTCCGAAATGACCGTTCGGTAAACAGGAATGGCGGCGGATTGCCGTCCTTGACCCACGCGCGAATCGGCTCAGCGAGCGATTTTAATTCGAAAAACCCAAGCTGCTGCGTGAGCATTAACAAATTGTAATCGGACTGGTTTTCCACGAAATCTCCAGTCGCGCCCGACCCGTAAAGAACGATGCTGCGCAGGTTCGCCCCCAGAATCGATTTAACTTGTTCGACTAGTTGTTCCGGTTTCATCGAGTATTCCTCCGCCATCACCAGCCCCGGCTCGCGCCGCCCCCGCCGGATGAGCCGCCGCCAAATCCGCCAAAGCCCCCGCCGCCGCCGCTCCAGCTTCCACTCCCGCCGGACCACCCCCCAAAACCGCCGCCGCCCCAGTTCCAGCCACCGCGAGAGTACCGCCTCCTGCGCGAGCTCAGGATCATGATGATCACAAAGATGACGATCCAAAGAATAGGCCAGCCGCCTGGCCGCCGACCGCCTCGAACGGGCTGCGCGGGCGCCGGGATTTGGCCGGTGAGCGCGACCCCTGCGCTCGCGGCAATCGTCTGCGCCACCACGCTCGCGCCTTGCACAACTCCATCCGCCATTCGGTTCGCTCGAAAAAAAGGAATGACATGCTCGTCCAGAATTCGGCCGACCTTCGCATCGGGCAAAATCGGCTCAAGCCCATAACCGACCTCGAGGCGGACTTTGCGGTCTTGCACAGCGACCAGAAATAGCACGCCATTATCTTTTCCTTGCTTGCCGATCTTCCAACGCTCGAATAGCCGGTTGGCAAAGTCATTGATCTCGCCCCCCTCGAGCGACGTCAGGGTCACGACCGCCAATTCCGCAGTCGTTTTTTGTTTGAGCTCGGTCAGCAGAGTTTCCAAGGGCTGCTTTTGCGGCCCGAGCACATTGGCCCGATCCGTGACTAAGCCATCCGGCTGCAATTGCTGGAGGAGCTGATCCGAAGCCGGCAGCGCGCCGAGAGCGCACCACCCGATCAACCAAAAGAGAAACACCTGGAACAACGCCGGCTCCCACAAACGCTTTGCTGATCGGCCCACGAAGCTAATCTCCGGAAATAACCGGTTAACCGCAACTGGAAAGAAAACATGCAACGGTGAACGTAATTTATCCATGAACTCCGGCTCGTCGGTAGCCTCGCCCCACCTGACGGTATCGATGCACGTTGGTGGGGCGAGCGTGCTCGCGAGGCGCAAGGTTCATGGAAAGCGGGTGCGAGACGGCCCTGACCAGTAGCGGTCATCGTTTTGTGGCCGTTGCATTTCAGCGGTTGATTCTCTATTTTTTGCGGTATGGCTGAAAGCGCAACGCCGCTGGTTTTGCCCGATCAAAGCCAGGAACAAAAACCAAAAGAAACCCAGGAGCCCGGTTACCTGGTGATCTGCTGGAACGATCCGATTAATCTCATGGATTTTGTGACGCATGTCTTCCAGACGGTCTTTGGCTGGCAGCGCCAAAAGGCGGAATACCACATGTTGCAGGTCCATAACCAAGGCAAAAGCGTGCTCGTCCGGGAAAGCTTTGAAAAAGCCGAAGCGTACGTTCACCAGCTTCAGGGCTACACATTGCACGCCACGCTGGAGAGGGCTTAAATTCGAGTGATGGAATTGTTCAAAGCGGACGGGCAGAATTTTATCTTCCGAGTTGGAAAGAGGGAAAAGCGGTTGCTCGAGGAGGTCCTTCAGCTTTATCCCATGCTCTCCGGCAGTTATGGCGAGATCAGCTCAGGTCCTGATGACGGGAAGCTTGGCGACGCGCAAAAACTGCTCGAACAAGCGCTGGCGGAACAGCACCGCGCCAACAGACAAGAACTGGAAAGCCTGCTGCGCGAACCGACCTGGCTGAAAGAAAAAGCAGGCATGCACCAACTCACCCTCAGCCTGAGCCGAATGGAATGGCTGCTGCAAATCCTGAACAATATTCGAGTGGGTTGCTGGGTCGCGCTCGGAGCTCCGCAAGATACCGCGCTGCACTTGAAAGATCTCAACGAAAAAACAATCCGCTATTTTGTGTCGATGGAGGGAACGGCCTACTTCCAATCGGTGCTGCTCAAAGCGCTGCAGCGCGCCGCGTTGTGAATTTTGGGCCATCCGAGCTGGCTAACTTCCGGTTCACGCCCGCTTGATGTCCAAGCGGGCTTAACCCTGGCTTAACCCCGCTCGCTCCGCTGGTTCGCGGCCGCAGCTCAAAAGGCCCAGGTGGCTCTTTCCATGAATCAGTGAAAACTGAGCGCGGAACAACCCACTTGCTCTTGCTCGATGGATCAGGACAAAGAAGGGCGCCCATGAACAGTCCGATTCCCCTCCTGAGTGACAGCTTGGAATTCCCAGATCCTCGCCGAGCCCAGGACGGCTTGGTTGCCATTGGCGGCGATATGTCCGTGCCCCGCCTGCTCGAAGCGTATCGCCAAGGAATTTTTCCATGGACGGCAGACCCTCTGACCTGGTGGTCGCCCGATCCACGAGGAATTTTCGAGCTCGGCCAATTTCACGTGCCGCGCAGTCTCGCGGCTGAGCTGAAGAAAGGACGATTCCAAATCACCTTCGACCGGGCCTTCCGCCGGGTGATTCAGAGTTGCGCCTGGCAACGGCGGCATCACACCTGGATCGCGCCGGACTTTGTGGAGAGCTACTCGCGTTTGCACGAAGCGGGCCATGCTCACAGCGTCGAGTGCTGGTTGCAAAATGATCTGGCCGGAGGCGTTTACGGCGTGGCGATCGGAGGCTTCTTTGCTGGAGAATCGATGTTTCACCGCGCCGACAATGCGTCCAAGGTGGCGCTCTGTCATCTGGTCGAGCGCCTGCGCGCCCGCGGATTCGCGCTGTTTGACATCCAGATGGTGACGCCGGTCACCGAACAACTCGGCGCCAAGCTGATTTCGCGGGACGAATATCTCGCCCGGCTCAAAACATCAATTGGTTTGCCGGCTAAGTTCTAATCACCGATTGAGATAATAGAGAAGAAAGGCGAACAGGGCGGAAATAATCAGCCCAAAGGCAAGCGACCACCGGAAAATTTGTCGATGCCTGCGGCGATTCGAACGACCCATGCCCGGCAACAAATAATACCGGTGCTGATCTTTATCTTTGCGGGAACGAAATATGCCCAGCATGTTTCAACAATTAACCCGCATTATGCTGCGGGCGGGAACGAGTTGTCGGAATGATAATCGGCCGGACCGCTCTTGGCAATGCGCGGCACAAACGCCTATCCAAGGGATTGGAAATTCCGAACGTTGAGCGGTCGAGGCATACCGAGATTTTTCAACGGGAACCCCCAAAGAAGAATGTATCGATCGTCGCACGAGTGTCGGCATATCGATGGCGCCAAATCCCTCACCCTTCATCCATCTCCCCGCGCTGTTCAAGGCCATCGATGCACCAGCGCGGGGAGATGGCAGGGAGAGGTGTGCCTGAACGTTTGCAACGCTCAATAGCAGGGCAAAACGTGACGTGGCGGCCAGCTCCGCTCTTCATCATCCCATCGGTCCGTTGACCACCCCTGACCGAAAAATCGTGCATATGCACGATTTTTCGGTCTCCCCCCCGGACGATCTAAAGGTTTTTCCTGGCAACATTGACCGCACTGCCCGCTCTTTTGGAGTCCCTTGAGAATTCAGGCAGCGCCCCCCGCGCGTCTGCTTCTTCGAAATACTCGACTTCAACTCCGCGGGCTGATACTTACCGGCTTGTTTCCTCCATCCCACTTACCATGAAAAAACTTTTCATTCTTTGCCTTCTCAGCCCATGGCTCGTTTCTGCCTTCGGCGAATTCCGAGTTGGCATCGCCGTTCGCATCGTCACGCCAGACCCGCTACTGCCCGTTTCCGGCGGCGTCGGCCCATCCAGTCCGGTGTCGAAGAAAGAAGGCGACCTGACCGTCCGCGCCTTGGTCATCGCTGACGCAACCACGCGCCTCGCGATTGTCAGTTCGGACTTTCTCGGATTTCCATCGGCGCTGGGCAATCGGGTGCGCGGGAAAGTTAAAGAAATTCCCCCGGAGAACATCCTGATTGGCGCCACGCACACGCACAGCGCGCCCGACTGTTATGGGTTTCCCGACGGCAAAGGCGGCTTTGCGGCAGACCTCAAATATCTGGATTTTGTTTGCGACCGAATGGCCGAAGCAATCCACGAAGCCGCGATGAAGCTGCAGCCCGCGACTCTGAAAATTGCAACGGGGGAAGCGCAGGGAAAGATCGCTTATAACTATTACGCCCCGCAGCTGTACGATCCGCGTTGCGTCGTGATTCAAGCCGTCGACAAAGAAGGCAAAGCGTTCGCAACGCTCGTGAATTACGCGATTCATCCGGAGGTGCTCGGTCCGGGCGCCGGAATTTTGGCCCCGGATTTGATTGGACCGCTTTACGACCGGATCGCGGCGAATGGCGGCGGCGTTGGAATCTTCATGAACAGCGCTCAAGGCGGCATGGTGACGGCGGACAACCGCGGGCCTGAAGGAAAGGACATCCGGACATGGGCCGAGTGCGTGCGGATTGGGGAGCGGCTTGCGGATGAAGCGCTCCGCATCGTCGGCCCGGCGCCGGCCCAGAAAGAACCGAAAGTCTTCTGCGCAGCGAAAACAGTTTCTTTCCCGGTGGACTCGCCGCTGTTGCGCGCGGTGCTGATGGCGTCGCCGCTTGGATACAACACCAACGACCCAGGCCGGGTTACCACGCAATTAAATTTGGTCAACATCGGCAACGCGCAGATTTTGACCATTCCTGGCGAAGCCTTGCCGAACATTGGCTTCTATTTAAAACGCAAAATGCGCGGCGAACACAATTTGCTCTTCGGCCTGACTAACGATGCGTTCGGTTACATTCTGACGAAGGTCGATTGGGGCAGCTTCAAACGATATGATTACGTGTCGCGAACGAGCCTGGGCGAGATGACCGGAGAGATTTACATCGATGAAGCGCTCCGCTTTGTGAATCAGAATCCCGCGCCGGATAAGCTCGCGCAGTAAGGCCGCGCGCTGACGGTCTGACGCGCTCACGCGTTGTTTTTCATGAAGCTGCCAAATCCAGGCGCACGTGCATCCAGATTTGGCATCGGGGTCATCCTCCCGGAACGCCGTCCAATCGTTCGGTCTGGAGATGATCGGACTGTCGCGTCCGAGAATTATCTCATGGAGGGAACGCCGTCGCTCACGTCCATCTCGCAAGCGCGTTGTCAGGCCAAAATCTCGCTAGTGATCTCCCCATGCACGTCGGTCAGTCGCCGGTCCGCGCCGTTATGGCGGAAGGTCAGGCGTTCGTGGTCGAGTCCCAGCAAACGAAGAGCCGTCGCGTAAAAATCATAAACGCTCGTGATTTTTTCGGCCGCGCGCCGGCCAAATTCGTCCGTCGATCCGTAACTGATTCCTCCGCGTATTCCCGCGCCCATCATCCAGCAGGTGAATCCGTCCGGGTTATGATCGCGGCCGGATGTGCCTTCCTGGCTTGTGGGCATTCGACCAAATTCTGTCGTCCATAACACGAGCACATCCTCGAGCATACCGCGCTGCTTGAGATCGCTTAACAACGCCGCCGTCGGTTGATCGAAGATCGGACAGTGTCGTTCGTAATCGGTCCTGAGCGTTTTATGAGCGTCCCAATTCAACAAACCATCCACGCCGGAAGCTCGGGAAGCGCAGTAAAGACTCAGATAACGAACGCCGCGCTCGAGAAATCGCCGCGCCAGCAAACAATTTCTGGCATAGGCAGCTTTAAGTGAGTTGCCATCGTTGATTCCGTAGAGCTCTTGAATGTGGGGCGGTTCCCCGGTGAAATCGGAAACCTCCGGAGCGGCCAATTGCATGCGCGCAGCCAGCTCGTAGGCGGCCATCCGCCCGCGAAGTTCGGTTTCGCCAGGATGCGTGGCGGCGTGGCTTTCGTTCAAGTCGCGCAAAAACTCCCGGGTGGCCGCGTCTTCAACTGAGGAGACGCCTGGCGGCAAATTCAAGTTTCGGATCGGATTCTGCGCGCTCATGGCGACGGCTTGAAATTGCGCGGGAAGAAAGCCGTTGCTCCAATTCGCTTTGCCGTTGGGCGGTTCGCCGCGAATATCCGGAATCGCGATGTAGGTCGGGAGATTCTGATTGGCGCTGCCCAAGGCGTAACTGATCCAGGCCCCGGCGCTGGGAAATCCTTCGCGCACAAATCCCGTGTTCATGAAAATGCAACCGGGCCCGTGCGTGTTGGTCCGGGAAGTCATCGAGTGGACGAACGCGATGTCATCCACATGCCGGGATAAATGTGGCAGCAACGACGAAATTTTCTTGCCGCTTTGGCCGGCGGGTTGGAATTGCCAAGGACTTTTCATGAGCGGACCGTTTTTTCCTTGGAAACTCAAAAAGCTTCCCGCGCCTGGAAGAGCTTGGCCGTGGCGTTTCTCCAATTCCGGTTTGTGCTCCCACAAATCGATATGGGAAACGCCGCCCGGGCAGAAAATGTGCAGCACTTGCTTGGCTTTTGGCGGAATATGGCGCACGGGAATCGAGCCGCCTGCCGGTGCGGCCTCTGCTTTCAACAAGAAAGAATCTTCCGCCAGCAAGCGCGTCAGGGCCACGCCTGTCATCGCGGTGGCGGCGTGACTCAAAAACGCGCGCCGGTCCAAAACCTGATTTAAGAGATTCACGTCGATCACTCCAAATAGATCATCTGATTCGAATTGAGCAGCGCCCGGCAGAAGCTGACGAGTCCGTGCTGGCGAACGAACGCGGCCGATTGGGCAAGCTCGTTATCGCTCGGCGCCCGGCCGCAAGCGATCAGGAAACTCCGATTGATCCGGCCAGCGACGTCTTTCGCGCTGGAATCATTTTCGAGCCGGCGAGCCAGAGTCTCAGCCATGTCTTGCGTGAATTGATGGTTGAGGAGTGTCAGCGCTTGCAGCGGGGATGTCGTGACCGTTCTCCGTGGCGCGGCAAAGGCGCAATCGGGCGCATCGAAATCAGTGAGCAAATCAACCCGAGCCGCGCGCGCATTATGATGATAAACGGACCGGCGATAAGTTTCAGGACCGGGCCGGTCGAGCGGGACGTAGGTGGCGACGTTATCCTGGAGATAACGGTAGAGCCGAAATCCAGGGCCGCCCATCCGCGGATCAAGCACACCCGCGGCGCTCAGCATGGTATCGCGGATCTCCTCGGCGCTAAGCCGGCGCGGCGGGAACCGCCACAACAATCGCGCATCGGCATCGACCCGAGCGGATTCCTCGCGCCAGGCGCCGCTTTGTTGGTACGCTTGCGAAAGCAGGATTTCCCGATGCAGCGGTTTGAGGCGCCAGCCGAGTTGAAGAAGCCGTTGGGCCAGCCAATCGAGCAACTCGGGATGGGTCGGCGCACCGCCTAACTTTCCGAAATCGCTCGGCGTATCGACAATGCCGGCGCCAAAATGAAATTGCCAAATCCGGTTGGCCAGAACGCGCGGAGTCAGCGGATTGTCCGCGCGGACAAGCCAGCGCGCCAGAGCCAGCCGGCGATCGGCCTCGGGCGCGTCCTTTGCCAGTGAAAACGGCTTGGTCACTCCGGCCAGCGCGGAGAGGCTCGCGGGCTGAACTTCCACTCCGGGTTTGGCCGGATCGCCGCCTTTCATGACGAAGAATGGGTGCTTCGGCTGCTCGAACCGGCCTGCCCACGCTACGCGGAGCGCGGGAACTTGACGGATGGCCTGGTTCACTTGATCAAGTTGGCGTTGCCGGGTCGCGCGCTCTAGGCGGTCGGCGTCGGTCGATAACTCGCGCAAGCGACGTTCCCGAGCGAACGCTTCGTTGAGCGGCGGCCGGTTTTTGGAATCGGCGACCTTCGTCCAATTCGTTCCGTCCAGGGAAATGTCCAAGGTGTATTCACCGACAGAGACAATCTCGCCACTATCCACCGAGAGGCTCTTCAAGCGATCGGCCGAAAATGCAACGCGACCGATTCGCGCGGGCCGCGGAAATGAAATGATCAACTGGGCCGGACCATCGACAATCCACCGGGCGCCGTATTGCCCGTCATTCACCAACCCGGGCCCATACGCGTCAGCAAAATCTTCCGCCCGGCGCGAAGGCCCCGTTGCTTTCCCGCCGGCCGAAGCGAGCGCGACATCCCGCGGGTCTGCTCCGGCCGTCCAGACTTCAAATTCATCAATGTGAACGCCCCCGGCGCTGCGCGGATCGCGGTTGTTAGACAAAATTGAGAGCCGAACAAAACGCGCCTCGGCGGGAGCGAATGCGTCCTCGGTCAAATGCGGGCTGACCTTAGGCAGATGGAAATGGAGCGGTGGAACCGGTTCGCCGCCGGCACGGCGCAATACCATTTCATCGAAATCCGCGAGATCGCGCTGCCGCCGGTTTCGGTCGGCTTCGAGCGGTTTGAGCTGTTCCTCGCGCTGCCGCCGCTGCTCGGGAGTGGTGAGCAACCGTTCGCCATGCTGGACTCCCGCAAAGATGGAATAGAACCGGTAATAATCCTCCGCCAGGATCGGGTCAAACTTGTGGTTGTGACAGCGGGCGCAATTGACCGTGAGCCCGAGAAAGGCGCCGCTGGTGGCGGTAATAATCTCGTCGACGGTATTGGCGCGGATGACTTGCGCTTGGACCGGGTCTTGATTGCCGACGTCGTCGTACGGCCCGGCCACGAGGAAGGCGGTGGCGATTTCGACATCGGGATTTCCGCGGCCGACCACATCGCCTGCGAGTTGTTCGATGGTGAGTTGATCGAACGGTTTGTCGTCGTTAAACGACTGAATGATGTAATCCCGAAACCCCCACAAGCTGTTAATGATTTCGTTCCGTTCAAACCCGCGGCTTTCACCAAACCGAATGACATCAAGCCAGTGCCGCCCCCATTGTTCGCCATAGTGCGGCGAGGCGAGCAACCGGTCGACGAGCCGCTCGTACGCATCCGGCCGGGTGTCCTGGATGAAGTCGTTCACCTCTTCGGGAGCCGGCGGCAGGCCGAGCAAATCATAAGCGACGCGCCGTATGAGCGCGCCACGGTCCGCGGGCGGCGAGGGGCTCAATCCCGCCTCGGCGAGTTTGGCGAAGATGAAACGGTCGATCGGATTTTGCGACCAGCTTGCCGGCAAGTTGGTCGTGCTTGGCGGCTGAATATTTGCCAGCGGTCGCAGCGACCACCAAACCGAATTCGTTTCCGCTGCGGTGGTCATTCCGCCGAGCCCGCAAAGGAAGAGCGCGGCAACAATCCCGTGAAAAACGGCGCGGAATTTCTGACCGGAATAAAATCGGATCATGCCAGGCTGGGAATGCAGCCGTTTACTTTCGACGATCTTCGATCAGCAGAGGCGTGACAGGAATGACAGGCTTTTCCTGGCGGATCTCTTTCCGGTTCCGCAAGGCCATTACAGTTAAGACGCAGCCAGTCCAGGTCGGAAGCAAATCGGCGACTGGAATAAATTCGATAAAAAAGGTCGGCAGCAAGAGCGGATGAAAGCCGATCAGACGCCAAAGAATGATCATGGCCGCAACATCCGCGGCCTCGTCAAAGCCTGCCCATCCAAGCGGCCCGAGCACCGCTTGCAGCAGATCGACCGTAACGGCGACGAACAAGGCGGCCCGCCGCTTCGAAGCGGTCGTCGCTTCAACCGCAAATGAGTTTCCGAACATCGAACGGGGTTGCATAACGATGAATGTTGCGCGTCGGACTCCGCTTGGCAAGAGCGGGCACGTCTGTAACAGCAATTCTCATGATGGGTTTGGAGCCGCAGCAATACCCGAATGGGAGTTGCGCTTCAAAATCTCGAACGCCGCCTGGTTTGCTGCGACTGGCTTTCAGCACAGTCGCGCTCCGCAAAATGAGAATTGCTAAGGGCTGTAACCTGATGGGGTCAGGGGCGACCAGGCGCCCCCCCGGCCCCCGGACCACGCGCGGGGGGCCCCCCGCCCCCGCGGCGCGGGCGCCCTCCTCCCCCCCCCCCCGCCCCTGCCCCCCCCC
>Ga0082335_1003050_pt1 | contig 28733 bp, 15 predicted proteins | sample Subgrocontami58m_FD_72375 | JGI IMG/M metagenome (GOLD analysis project Ga0082335, IMG submission 72375) | Subsurface groundwater microbial communities from S. Glens Falls, New York, USA - GMW37 contaminated, 5.8 m (SPADES assembly) (version 2) ...
CCCTGCACGAAGAGCGCGCCCTCCTTCATCTGCTTCCGGCGAAGCGACGGCGCGAGGGCGGGCGACGCGTAGCTGAGGAAGACGGCGGGACCGGCGGAGCCGGAACGCTCAACGCCGAACTCTGAACGCTCAACGCTCAAGGTTTGGACCTCCGGAGTTGCATCCCTGGTTTCTTCACGTGAGGGCCAAAGGTTGAAGGTTCGCGCCCCGTTGCGCGCCCGCATCACCGCCGCTATGGCGCACCATGAATATCCCGCATGGACTGCCGGTTCTGCCTGGTATCCGGGCCCCGGGCCAGTCGCGGGGCTCGTGCCGGACGCGATCGAGCGCCGACCGGCCGCAAGATGCAGGCAGCGGCGGCGTTCTCATGGTAGAACCAAGGAACACCGCTCCGACGGTGGGGATCGGCGCGGGCAGGACATGGGAAACTGGAAACGGGGGAAACTCCCCCGGGAAAAATCACGGCGCGCAATGCCCGGACTGGCGAGTAAAAATCCCGGGCAAAATCGTTGGCGGCGCGCCTGGATATCCGCCAACGCAGTGGCTCGTCCTGACCGCGGGCGAGCCGAAGCCCGTGCCTAATTACGCCGGAAAAGTCCGGCAGCGTGCCCGCGAGTCTCGCGAATTGGCGCGAATGTCAGGGAAGAATTCACCTCATGGACTTTCGCTGCTCGCGGCTACCCGCGCGTCGCGGCCAGCACGCCGTCATGCAGGAACAACGTCCGGTCCGCCTTGCGGGCGTGAGCGACGTTGTGCGTGACCAGCACGAGCGCGGTGGCGGTTTCGCGGCAGAGCGTCAGCAGCAGTTCGATCACCGCGTCGCCGGTGTGTTCGTCGAGATTGCCGGTCGGTTCGTCTGCGAGCAGCAGTTTCGGCGAGTTCATCAACGCCCGCGCCACGGCGACCCGCTGCCGCTCGCCGCCGGAAAGTTGCGCCGGCAGGTGATGCGCGCGCTCGGCGAGGCCGACGCGGGCGAGCAGCTCCTTCGCTCGCGCCCGCTCGGCGGCGCCCGGCCGCCGGAGAATCCGCGCCGCCATCAGCACGTTCTGCTCCGCGTCCAGTTCGGGGATCAAATAGAACGATTGAAAGACCATCCCGAGATACTGCGCGCGCCGATCCGGCGTCGCCGCGCCGCCCGCCCAGTCGATCGTGCCGCTCTCGGGCGCATCGAGGCCGGAGAGCAGATTCAGCAGCGTCGACTTGCCCGAGCCGGACTCGCCGCGAATCGCGACGCTTTCGCCGGCCCGGACCTGCAGCGTCACGTCGCGCAGCACCTCGAGCCGTTGCGTGCCGCTCAGGTAGGACTTGGCCAGCCCGCGGGCGGTAAGAATCGTCGGGTCACTCACTGCGCAACGCCTCCACCGGTTTGAGCCGCGCCGCCCGCCAGGCCGGCAGCAAGCCGGCCAGCGTCGAAATCACCACCGCCGCCACCGCGGTCATCACGACGTCGCTGGTCGTCGGATGCGAGGGCAGGTTGCTGAACTGATAGAACTGCCGCAGCGTCGCCTCGCGGTTCAGCACGCCGGCGATGAAGTCGACGATGTTCTGCCGGATCGCGAGCACGCCGAAGCCGAGCCCGAGCCCCAGCGCCGTGCCGGTCACGCCGATGATGAAGGCTTGCGTGCAGAAGCACAGCGCCACATCCCGCGCCCGGCCGCCCAGCGCGCCCAGCAATCCGATTTCGCGCGTCTTGCGCACCACCGAGATCAGCAGCGAGCTCATGACCGAAAACGCCGCGATGATCACGATGAACAGCAGCAGGAAGAAGTTGATCGTCTTCTCCAGGTTCAGGACCCACAGGAAACTCTCCCAGCTCTGCATCCACGACATCGCCTGCACCCCGCGCGGCAGCCGCTGGTTCAGCTGCAGCACGACGTCCTCCTCCGCGGCGCCCGGTTTCACGCGCACATTGATCCCATGCACGGCGCGGCCGAGCCCGTAGAGTTCCTGCGCCGCGCGCACCGTGCCGTACACCGTGCTGCTGTCGAGGTGCTGGTGCCCGATTTGAAAATAGCCGACCACGCGAAACTGCCGCGGCAGGAAAATCTCGTCGCTCTTGAATTTCTGAATCAGCAGCGGCGAGTAGATTTCAATCCGGTCGCCGAGCCGCGCGCCGAGCGACATTGCCAGCTCCACGCTCACGATGACGGAATCGTCATCGAGGTCCTCGAGCCGCCCGCCGCTGATGAACCGCTGCAGGTTCGTCACCTGTTCGATCGTGTCGAGATCGAGGCCGCGAAACACCGGGAACGCCGGATGGGCTCCCTCCAGCACCATCACCGGTCCGCTGACATACGGCGTCGCCGCCGCCACGCCCGGCGCGGTCCGGATTTTCGCCATGATCCCGGCGACATCCTCGATCGGCGTCTCCGCCTTGACCTGCACCTCGCCCTCGGTCTGGACGATCATCCGCCGCAATTCGTAGCCAAATCCGCCCATCACACTCGTGACGATGACCAGCACCGCCACGCCAAGCGACACGCCCACCACCGAAATCGCGGTGAAAAACGGGAATTTCCGCCCAGTCGGGAAGAGCTGCTTGAGCGCGAGGTAGACGTACCAGGGCATCGGTTTTTTATGACAAGTGGCGACCGGCGGTGATTTGGGAACACAGAGACCACAGAGGGTGCACAGAGGTCACAGAGGCGACGCATTCCCGGCGCCACGATCCTGCCCGCCCCAGCCCGAATATTTCGCACCGCGGCTGACGCCGCAACCAAACCCAAGCCATCTTACAGGAGGCCGCAGAGAGCGCAGAGAAAGTCCATGAAGTGAATTCTTGCCTCTGCTTCCTCTGCGAGCTCCTGTAAAATTCAGTGGTTTGAAATCGTCGCAAAGATGAACGAGTCGGATCGATATCAGCACACCCCAAGCGACAAGTGGAACGAGCTGTCGTAGCGGAACGCGTCAGCGTTTCGCCCGAGCTCGGTGACGTTCCAAACGAAGCGAGCAGCCCGCCCGGCCTCACGGCTTCCGCGGCAGGGTGCAATATTCGGGCGAGAACCCCTTGCACTGTGACCTCTGTGCTCACCTCCGTGTCCTCTGTGTCACGAATGAAATGTGCGGTCTCAACTCGCCGCTCCCGGCCGCAGCTGGGGAAAGAGGATCACGTCGCGGATGCTCTCCGCGCCGGTGAGCAGGATGCACAGCCGGTCGATCCCGACGCCCATGCCGCCCGCCGGCGGCATGCCGTGCTCCAGCGCGAGCAGGAAATCGTAATCGATGTTCTGCTTCTCCTCGCCCGCCTGGTGTTCGAACATCTCGCGCTGCACGTCCGGATCGTTTTGTTCCGAATATGCCGGGGCAATCTCCATCCCGCCGATGGTCAGCTCGAAGACGTCGATCACCGTCGGATCCTCCCGGTTGATCTTCGCCAGCGGGCAAAGCTCCTTGGGCAGGTGCGTCACGAAGGTCGGCTGAATCAGGGTCGGCTCGATCTTCTTCGAGAAAATCTCGTTGGTGATCTCGAACTCCTCCCAGCCGGGATGAATCGCCAGGCCCATCGCCTCGGCCTTGGCGATCTTCTCGGCCTTCGGCCGTGCGAACCAGTCCGCGTCGCCCGTCGCCTGCTTGATCAGGTCCTTGTAGCGGACCTCGCGCCACTCGCCGCCGAAGTCGATCTCCTGCCCGCTCGCCGCGTGCTTGATTTTCATCGGGCCGAGCACGTCGCGACACAGGGAAGTGAGCAGGTCGCGAATCAGCGCCATCATCCCGCGATAGTCGCTGTACGCCTCGTACACCTCGAGCATGGTGAACTCGGGGTTGTGGCGGCGCGACACGCCTTCGTTGCGGAAAATCCGGCCGATCTCGAAAACGCGATCCCAGCCGCCGACCAGCATCCGCTTCAGCCGCAGCTCGGTCGCGATCCGCAGGAAGAAATCGGTGCCGAGCGCATTGTGATGCGTCACGAACGGCCGCGCGGCCGCGCCCCCGGCGGTTGACTCGAGCACCGGCGTCTCCACCTCGATGAACTGGCGCGATTCGAGAAAACGCCGGATGTGCGAGACGACGCGCGAGCGCAGCATCAGCCGCGCGCGCGACTCGGGGTTCACAATCACATCGAGATACCGCTGCCGGTAGACCTGCTCGGGATCGCTCAGCCCGTGCCATTTCTCCGGGAGCGGTCGCAGCGACTTCGCCACCAGCAGGTAGCTCTCGACGCGCACGGTCACTTCGCCGGTCTTGGTTTTGAACAGGGTGCCCTTCGCGCCAATGATGTCGCCGAGGTCGAGCTTCTTGAACGCGGTGTAGGCCTCTTCGCCGACGACGTCCTTCTTCAGATAGAGCTGAATCTGGCCCTGCTGATCGAGAATCTTGACGAACTGGCTCTTGCCCATGTCGCGGATGACCACGAGCCGGCCCGCCACCGCCACGTGGACCGCGTTGTCCTGTCCCTCGACGTATGCTTTCAGCGCATCGCCCGAGAAATGCGTCGGCGCGAAACTCGCGCGAAACGGATCGAAGCCAGTCGCGCGGAGGTCGGCCAGTTTCTGGCGTCGGACCGCATGCTGGTCATGGGTGATATCTGGAGGAATGTCGCTCATGGGACGGAACCGAGCACCGTGGCGCCCGCCCCGAACCGGGGCAAATGGAAACTGGGGCGTCGCGGCAGCCGCAACCAAAGCACGTGAGCCGGACAAATTCAGAAGAGTGCCCGCGAATCACGCGAATTGACGCGAATTTCAGAGGAGAGGGACCGGGCCTGGTTTGCGCGGTGCGCTTTCACTTTTCAGTGGACCGAATTCTCTCGCTGATCTCATTCGCGTCCCTTCGCGGGCTGCTCTCAAAGAAACAGCGCCGTTTGTGTAGCGGCGAGCACCAGCGAGCCGAGAGCGTGCCAGACGACTCGCTGGCGCTCGTCGCTACAAGCTGGGTTTCTTCCCGTCACGGGCAAAAGTTCCTTTTGCGGTGAGGGCTGGATTGTTCCGGCTGAGAGAGCATCGCCCACCGAACACACGGAACACCGATCCACTTCGGTGCGGCGGCCAGCCCCCGGACTACCGCCACTTCGCCGCTTCGTCCGGCCGGCCCGTGGCCTCGTAAAGTGCCGCGAGCCCCGCGCGCGCGTCGGCGATCCGCTGTCGTTGCGCGAACGGCATCCTGTTCTCGCGCTCCCGCAGCCCGGCTGCCCCGTCGCGCAGCAGTGGCTCGGCGTCCGCGAATTTCCGCTGGCCCGCCAGCGCCGCGCCCAGCAGCGCGCGGTCGGAGAAAATATTCCACGTATCGGCTTTCGCGGCCTCCCGCGCGGCTACATTCGGCCGCAACCCGCCCACGGCTTCGTCGAATTTCCCCTCGAGCAGCAGAACCTCGCCGAGCGCACTCGCAAACAGCAGCGTCTGCGGGTGCATCGGCCCCATCACGTGGTGGGCCGCGTCCGTCGTGGCGCGCAACAACTGCTCGGCTTCCGCGAACTGCCGCGACCGGCGGGCGACGACCGCCAGGTGGTAGGCGGTGATCAGCGTGACGGGGTGTTCGACGCCGAGGATTCGCTGCCGCGCGTCATAGGCCCGGCGCGCAAGTTCCGCCGCTTCCGGCAGCAGGCCCGCCTCGGACAGCGTGAAGGCGAGGTTGTTGATCGCGCCGATCGTTTCCGGATGCTCCGGCCCCTGCACGCGCGTGCGGATGGCGACGACCTTTCGCATCAGCGCAATCGACTCGGTAAACTCCCCTTTCCAGCGCAACGCGGCGGCCAGGCCGTTCATCGAGTACGTGGCCTCGAGACTCTCGGGCCCCGCAAACCGGACGCGAATGGCCAGCACCTCGCGATGTTCCCGCTCGGCGCGATCGACCTCGCCCATTTCATACCACGTGTTGCCGAGCGTATTCCGCGCGAAGAGCGTCGTCGAATCCTCGGAGCCACGCGCCCGGGCGTGAATCGCCACGACTTGCCGCAAGAGCGGCTCGGCCTCGGCCGCGCGACCCTGCTCCAGCAGCAGCGCAGCCACCTGGTGCATCACCACGGCCGTCTCGTCGGCATCCGCCCCGCGCACGCGCGTCTGGATCGCCAGCAGCTCGCGCGCGAGCACCTCCGCCTCGACCCACCGGCCTTGCAGCCGGAGCAGATCGCTCTGGCTCGTCAGCAGATTCAAGGTCCGCGGGTGCTCGGCCCCGAGTTCCGGCCGCGCCAGCGCAATCGCGCGCTCGTACTGGATGCTGGCCGATTGATACTCGCCCAGCGTGACGTACGTCCGGCCGAGCGTTTCGCGGAGCGCCAGCTCGACCAGCGGCTGGCCGACAAATTTCCAGTCGATGCGCCGCGCCGCCGCGTCGACTGCGTCGCGCACGGTGAGATTGCGGTCCCGCTGCCGCGTCGGGTCCGCCTGGATCAGGATGTCATCCAGGAGGAAATTGTTGATTGCGGTCGCGCGCGCCGCCTCGTCCTTCGCCTGTTTCTCCGCCGCCGTCGCGCGCGCCCGCTGGCGCTCCGCGGCCGCCCGCGCCGCCGTTTCCGTCTGCAATCGTTCCTGCGCCAGCCGCTCCGCCTGCGTCGCGCGCGCCGCGAGCCAGGCGCTGACGGCCGCGGCCGCCACCAGCAACGTGGCGAAGGCGAGCCCGGCGGCGAACGCCGCGCGGTGCCGCCGCGCGAATTTCTTGAACGAATAGAAGCCGCCCGGCGCCGCCGCCGCAATCGGCTCGTTGTTCAGGTGACGCCGCACGTCGTCCGCCAGCGCGTTCGCCGTCGCATACCGCTGCGCCCGCTCCTTTTCGAGGCAGCGCATCACGATCCAGTCGAGTTCGCCGCGCAGCAATCCCGCCATCCGGGTCGGCTCGAGGCAGCGCGCCGCGGCCGCCGCCTGCCGCGCCTCGGGCGCAAGCGCCCCGACCACCGCCGAGGGCCGCAGCGGCTCCTCCTCGCGAATCCGCCGGCGCATCTCGTCGAGCCCACCGCGCAGCAGTTCCTTCGTCGAAAACGGCGTCCGGCCCGTCAGCAACTCGTAGAGCAGCACGCCGAGCGCGTACACGTCGCTGCGCGTGTCGATGTCCGCCCGCCGGGCGTCGAGCTGCTCCGGGCTCATGTAGGCCGGCGTGCCGATCAACTGGGCGAATTCCGTCACCAGCGTCCGCTCGGACAGCCGCGCCTCCGTCGCTTTCGCGATGCCGAAATCGATGACCTTCGGCACCGCCTCGCCGTCCTGCCGCGCCACGAGGATGTTCGACGGCTTGATGTCGCGGTGGATGACGCCCTTCTGGTGCGCGTGCTGGATCGCGTGGCAGACCTTGACGAACAGATCGAGCCGCTGCCGGAGCGTGAGCCGGCTGTCGTCGCAGAACCGCGTAATCGGCACGCCGTCCACGAGCTCCATCACGAAGAACGGCCGGCCACGGTCGGTTTCGCCGGCGTCGAACACGCGCGCGATGTTCGGATGGTCCATCAGCGCGAGGGCCTGCCGCTCGGCTTCAAACCGCGCGACGACCGCGCGCGTGTCCATGCCGAGCTTGATGATCTTCAGCGCCACGCGCCGCTGCACCGGCTGCTGCTGTTCCGCGCGGTACACCACGCCGCAGCCACCCTCGCCGATCTTCTCGAGCAACCGGTAGCGGCCGATGACAGCGCCCACCGCCTCCTCGGCATCGGCGCGCGCCTGCCGGCCGGCGGCGGCGAATTTCTCCGCCGGCTTTTGTTCGAGGTAATCGCCGGACGATTCGTACGCCTGCAGCAACGTCGCGATTTCCGCGGCCAGCTTGGGGTCGTCGACGCTCAACGACTGCAGAAATGCCGGACGTTCGGCGGGCGGCGTGGCCAGCGCCGCCGCGAAGCGTTCCTCGAGTCGGTCGAGCGGATCGGGCATCTCGGCTACAAGCGAAAATTCCGGGAGGAGCGGTTCACTCCGCGGTCCTCTCACCGCACTTCCAACTCGAACGCGCCTTCGAAATCCATTTTTGCCTGTCATGCCGAGCTTTGGCGAAGAATCCAATCGGACCTCCGTCGCTCTCAGCGGCATCGCGGCTCCTGCTGGATTCTTCGCTGCGCTCAGAATGACAACCCATGTGGAAAAAACACCCTTGGTCTGAGGCGAAGCCTCGCTAGTTCTTCACTTCGCGGTACAGCCACGCCTTCGCAAACACCCACCAGCGTTTTGCGGTCGGGACCGAGATGCCCATCGCCGCCGCGACTTCTTCCAGCGTCATGCCGGCAAAGTAGCGCAGCTTCACCAACTCGGCCTTGCGCGCATCGACCAGCGCGAGCCGGTCGAGCGCTTCGCTGACCATCAGGACGCGGTCGTCATCCGGCGAGAGCTCCTTCGCGTCCAGGAGCGCTTCGTCGACGCGCACCTGTCCGCCGCCATGCCGGACCGCCGCCCGCCGGCGCGCACGTTCGATCAGGATCCGCCGCATGGCTTCCGCCGCCGCATAGAAGAAATGCCGGCGGTTTTGCCAGTTCGGCTGTTCGTCGCCGCCGAGCCGCAGCCACGCTTCGTGCACGAGCGCGGTCGGCTGCAACGTCAGCGCGGCGTTTTCGTGCGACATCTTGGCGGAGGCGACCGAGTGCAGTTCGGAGTAAACCAGCCGCATCAATTCGTTCGCGGCGCTCTCCTCGCCCTGTCCCATCCGGGTCAACAGCAGCGTTATATCACCCATGCCGGCAATCATGGAGCGTTACTTCCCTCGAACAAGGGCAATGTGCGCGGGGCGGCTTGACCACTGGAAGAGACCAGGGACCCCGGGCCGGCAAGAAAGCGCACTGCCTCGAACCGGGCGACGATGATACTTTTTTTCGCAATCCTGCGCTTGTGAGAGCATGCTTTCATTGTCCGTGTGCCCGCGTTATTCTTCCCTCACGCGAACGCTAATTACCTCCGCCCTGTCGATGTCCGCGAGACTCGCCTTCCGACGCCCCGGAGGTGGTACGCGCGTATTCGTAGCGGCGAGCGCCCAGCGAGCCGACTTGACCGGGTCGACTCGCTGGCGCTCGTCGCTACGCATCATCATGCTGGCCTTGCTTGCGTGGCTCGCCCCGCGGCTGCACGCGCAGGCCTGGCTGCTCGATCCCGCCGTCGCGCCGACGCTCGTGAACGACGCCCCCGCGCTGCCGGGCGTGAGCTTCGTGGGATTGGCCGGCGGCGATTATCTCGCCTACGGCGGTTTCACGCACGTCAGTGGGACGGCGGCGCGCCGATTCGTGCGCATCCGGGCGAGCGGCACGGTGGACCCCAGCTTCAACGCGGATTTCGCCGACAACGAATCGGTCGTGCGCGTGGCCCCGCTCCGCGACGGTCGCTGTGTTGCCCTGGTGGGGATATCCGCGCCCGTGCTGCCGGTCGACGACGCTTCCGTTGTTTCCGGGGTACAGGTATCGGTGGCGTATTCGTATCGCGTGGCGCTGATTCGGCTGCGCGCTGACGGGCGAAAAGACTCGACGTTTGCTCCGGTGGCGCTCGACGGCGGCCTGGTCAACTTGACGCCGCTTCCGGATGGCAGCGTGCTCGTGTGGGGAAGTTTTCGTACGTTCGGCACCGCCCCGCGCAACGGCCTCGCGCGACTGCTGGCGGACGGCTCGGTCGATCCGCAATTCAACCCTGCGCTGGCCCCGACTCAGTTGAACATCGCCTCCGCCGCCGCCGGCTCCGATGGCTCGATTATCGTCAGTGGAGTCGCGTATGGCACCAGCGGCCGGTCCGCCTCCTATTTTCTCACCCGGCTCCGCCCGAACGGTGAGGTCGATCCGCAGTTCGCGCCGCCAAATGTCTCCCGCACCTTTGAACTTCTCGCGGTCCAACCCGACGGCAGCGTGCTGGTCGGCAGCGGAAATCTCCTGCGCTACTCGGCCGCCGGCGTGCAGGATCGCTCGTTCACTCTCGCGATTCCGCAGCTGAGAACCGTCAGCCGGCTGGCGCCGCTGCCGAACGGCCGGCTCGCCGTGGAGGCCTATGTCAGCGGCCAAAGCGACCTGGGCGGCCCCGCGCTGTTCATCGTTCGCGGCGACGGCACCGTGGAGCGCGATCTGCGGAAAGTACCCGGAGGCGACGAGGGGCAAAGACTCATGGCAGCCCTGCCCGACGGGCGGATTCTGCTGCAGCAAGGCCCACTCGTCTTGTACCCTTCGTATCCGTATCAGCTCGCCGCGACGAGTATCGCCAATGTGAACGCGACCCCGACGATTGCAGTGGATCCGGCCACGGTGAATTCCGGCGGGGTGGCTTCGACCTCGGCGACCTTGCTCCCGATTTTCGTCGGCCCAACGATCTACAATCCGTCACTGGCGGCGAGTTCCGCCGATGGCACCAGCATCGCTCCGCTCGCGCTTGCCTTCACGTCCCGGCAGAACGCCGGCATCTCGCGGATTGAAATCGACTCGACCGGCCGCGCGCTGGTGGCCGGCCAGTTCACGCAAATCAACGGCCAGCCGCGTGCGGGGCTCGCGCGCCTTCTCGCGAGTGGCGTGCTCGATGAATCGTTCGTGCCGGTGAGCGGCCAGTTGCAGTTCGCGCCGCCCGACGGTCGGCCGATCGTGATGCGCACCACGCTGGGCCCCGCCGCGAGCGACGGCTACCACCGAATCGTGACCGACCTCGTCCGGCTGCAGTCTTCCGGGCAAATTGACACCTCGTTCAGTCTTCCGAGCGGATTCGATCGCACGCAGACCAAATTTCTCGCCACGGCGGCCGACGGTCGGCTGCTCATCGCGACCTACGTCCCGGACAACAGTCGCGAGGAAAACCTGAAGCTGATCTGGCTCGCGCCAGATGGTCGCGAATCGTCGCGGCTCTCGACCGTGTTCACCGGATTCTACCGCAGCATCATCATGCCGTTGGCGACCACGACGGTCCCAGGTGGGACCACAACTACGGCGGGAACGGTGATTGTCACTGACCCTACTCCCACCGTTACCGTTCCGCCCATCGACCCGCCGGTCGTCATCGCGGTCAGTCCGGTGGGAACGGTGATTATCAATGACCCTGCTCCCACCGTTACGCCGCTCGATCCGCCGGTTCTGATCGCGCCGATTCCTTATCCGTACTATCGTGCGAACCCCATCGACGCCGCCCGCGTGACCAGCGGCGGCGGACTGCTCGTCAGCGGCGCGTTCCTCCGCGTCAACGGCCTCGCGCGCTCCGATCTCGTGCGGCTCAACGCCGACGGCAGCGTCGACGCGACCTACGCGTTCATCGGCACCCCACCGCCGTACTTTGGTTTCGCGATCACCTCCGTTGCGCCGCCGCCGGTGTCGACGACGAGCGGCGACCCCGGAGCCGGATCGAACACCGGCTCAACCCCCGTTGCCACGGCGCAACCGGTCGATCCGAACGTGGCGACGACCGTCGCGACGGCGGTCGCCGTCGCGGTGGCCAGCATCATCCCCACTTCGTCGACCTACACGACCGTCCTGCCGCTCAATGACGGGCGCGCGCTTGTTTTCACCGCGACCTACGGCCGCGATGGCGCGACTTCGAAGCTGGTTCGGCTGCGAGCCGACGGCACGGTCGATCCAACCTTCAAGCCGGCGCCAAACTTCACCGTGACCAACGCGCAGGAACTGGCCGACGGATCGTATTTCAGCAACGGCCGGCGCTTCTTCGCCGATGGATCGCTCGACCGGAACTTCGCGCCGCGGCTCATCACCAATCCCAACTTCGCGGGTTACGCCGCCACCGCCGCGCTGGATCAGAATCGCCGGCTGTGGCTCGGTGGCTACTTCAACAGCGTGAACGGCCAGCCGCGCACCTCGCTCGCCCGATTCCTGTCGGCGGAGGTCGTCGGCATCACGTTCCAGCCGGCGAGCGTGACGGTCGTCGCCGGCCGTGGCGCGGCGTTCGAAGTCGTCATCGGCACGAACCAGGCCGCGACGTATCGGTGGACCCACGACGGCGTCACCGTGCCGGGCGCGACCACCGGCACGCTGACCCTAGCGCACGTCTCCGCCGCCGACGCGGGCGTCTACCGGGTCATCGTCACCATTGCGGGCCAGCCGATCACGAGCGATGCGGCCACGCTGACCGTGCGCCCGAACAGCTCGCGGCTCGTCAATTTTTCGGCGCGCAGTCGGGTGGAGCCTGGCGGTTCGCCGCAGATCGCCGGCGTGGTATCGCAGGCAGCGGTGCCGCGGCCCGTGTTGTTGCGTGCGATCGGCCGCGGAATTCCAGGGAATCCCGGCCTGACGATGCTGCCCACGCCGGTGCTGTCGCTGTACGAAGGCAGCCGGATGCTCGCGCAGGATCGCGGTGGCGCGCTGGCGCCACCCATCGTGACCATGGCCAGCGACGTGGGCGCCTTTCCTGTCGCCGGCATCGCCAACTCCGGCGGCGCCGTGTTCGGCTCCGCGCTGACGACCACGTTGAACGCGGGCAACTTCACCGCGATGACGAGCAGCGGCGATGCGGGTGCGGGACTCAGTTTGTTCGAACTCTACGACACCGGGTCGACCGCCGAACCACCGTTGATTCGGAATCTCGCGATCCGCGGCCAAACCGGTTCCGGCGCCAACGTCCTCACGGCCGGCTTCGTTATTGCGGGCAACGGCCCGTTGCAGCTGCTCATCCGTGGCATCGGACCCTCGCTGAAAGGATTCGGCGTCCCGGGCACGACCACCGACGCGCAAATTCAGGTATTCGCGAGTGGCAGCAGCACCCCGCTGGCGGCCAACGACGACTGGGACAACGCCGACGACATCAGCGCCGCCGCGGCAAAAACCGGCGCCTTCCCGCTCGCGTCAGGCAGCAAGGACGCCGCGCTGCTCCTCACGCTCGAACCCGGCGCCTACACCGTGCAACTCGTCGGCGCCAACGGCGAAAGCGGAACCGCCATGATCGAGGTTTACGTGGTGGAGAATTGACCGGCGCAATCACCAGCCGCCCGGTCGCGTCGTCGCGCCCGCTACAGCGTTTTCAAAAAAGGTGTAGCCAGTTTCTTCGTAGCCGCAGGCCTCCCGTCTACGCCCTGCGGGCTACGACGCGGCGAGAATGAATTGGCGCGCCGAAGCCGAAGCGAAGGCGGCCGTGCCTGCCGCCGATCGCCGTGAGATACGGGAGGCAGGGACGCCTGCTGGTCTTTAAACCGCTGTAGCGCCCTCGAGTAGGGCGGGCTTCAGCCCGCCCTTGCGGCCCACCGCGGTCCAGGGCGGACTAAAGTCCGCCCTACCGATGGCCACGACACTCTCCGATCGGCCTCCGCGTTGCATCATCCGAAATTTGCCGGCAGCCGCAACCGAGGGTCCCCGGACCGGTCCAACGGCTGCACATGAAGGCCGATCAGCTTCTTCCGCCCATCATGATCGTCGACGACGATGACAACGACGTGACGCTGTTGAGCCGGTTGCTGAGGACCGCAGGCATCAAGAACCCGCTGCTCCACTTCCGCAATGGCGGCGACGCTTTCATGTTTCTGAAGCAGTTCTGCGGCTCGGACAAAACCCGCGTGCAACAGCCGGTCGTCGTTTTCCTCGACGTGAACATGCAGGGCCTGAGCGGGTTCGACGTCCTGGCCTGGGCCCGCCAGCAGCCGGAGCTCGTCCACACGAAGATTTTCATGCTGTCCGGCGCGCGCGAGGAATGGGACGCGCAAATCTCCGCGAAGCTCGGCGCGGACGACTATCTCGAAAAGTTTCCGGACCCGGCGACCGTAACGGAGTTGCTATCCGACGTCTGCAGCACGACGCCCTCGCGCTGAGCGGGAGCGGGAGCAAATCCGAACCCGCGGCCTTGCGCGCAGGCGCAGTGACGCATCACCGGCGATTCACCTTCTGCGCGCCGGCGTCGTGTCATCGAGCCCGATCTCGGCGCGGCGTTTGGCCAACGCCTGTTGCATGGCTGCGAGCGTGGCCGCATGCCGGCTGTCCTTCGCCAGGTTCACGTACTCGTGCGGATCCGCCAGCGCGTCGTACAATTGCCGGCTCCCGTCGGGCCATTCGAGGTACGTGTACTGTCCCGTGTGCAGCGCGCGGCCGGTCCTGCCCACGCCTCGCAGCACAATGCTGTACACCGCATCCCGCCCCGGACGCGACGAATCCTGCACAAGCGGCGCAAAACTGTGGCCCTGCAGCCCGGCCGGCGTGGGCAGGGCCGCGAGTTCCACGAGCGACGGAAACAGGTCCACATACTCCACGAGTCCGCGCGCGACACTGCCCGGCTTCACGCCCGGAGCGACGGCGATCAGCGGAGCGCGCGCGGATTCATCCATCACGCTCATCTTTGCATAAAACCCGCCGTGCTCGCCCAGATGCCAGCCGTGATCGCTCATGAAGATCACGATCGTCGAGTCCCACAGCTGCAGTCGGTCGATCTCGTCGAGCAGCACGCCGACCTGCGCATCCATGAACGACGTGGCGGCATAGTAGTGCTGGATGATCGCGCGGCGCTGCTCGATTTGCAGATCCGGCTCGTACTTCGGCGGCCGGGCGAGCGCGGGGATGTCCTTTTCGTGGCCGGCCGGTTCCGGCGGCGTCGGCATCTTCGCCGGATCGTGCAGCGCGAAATACTTTTCCGGCGCAGTGTGCGGCACGTGCGGTTTGTGGAAACCGGCGGCGATGAAGAACGGCCGATCGCGTTTCTCCGCGATAAACTTCACGAGCCGACGCGCCACCTGGCCGTCCGGCTCTTCCTCATCCGGGTTCCTTGTCGCCTGCCAGCCAAACGGCACCGACGGTCCGGCCGGCGGCGTGACGGCGGACGCCGCTTTCTTCGCGCCTTGTTTCCCCGCCTTCTTGGCCGCCCGCTTGGCCGCCTTTGGCGCGCCGGGCTCCTCATCCGCCTCACCGCCGCGCTGAGGCTCGGAATAATAATCCCATTTCAACGCGTCGCTGAACGTGCCGTGGGCGATCTTGCCGCAGCCCGCCGTGAAATAGCCCTGCGCGCGGAAATATTCCGGCAGGAACTGGAAGTCCGGCCCGAGCCGCACGCGCGGATCCGTGTTGTTGTTCAGCACGCCCGTCATCTCGGGATAGCGCCCGCTGAGGAACGACGTCCGCGAGACATTGCACACCGGGTAATTGCAGTACGCGCGGTCGAAGCGCACGCCGCGCGCCGCCAGCCGGTCGATGTTCGGCGTCTTCGCCTCCGCCGCGCCATAGCAGCCGAGCCGGCAGTTCAGGTCGTCGGAGACGATCAGCAGGACGTTCGGACGCCTCGCGGATTGCGCCGCGGCCGCCGCGACCGTCGCGAGACAGACTGCCAATATTCGAGCGATGCGTTTCATGGGTGAGATTCCGACGCGTGGGCGGGCGCCGTGGTTTGTGACGATGGCTTTTTCGAAGAGCTTAGCCGGATCAATCCAGTAGCCCGCGAATGGACGCGAATAAACGCGAATGAGATCATCGAGAGAACTCGCGCCACTGAAAGCATACCGCGCAAACCATGTCCGGTCCTTTACCTCTGAAATTCGCGTCAATTCGCGTGATTCGCGGGCACTCTGCTGAATTTTTTCGGTTTAGCCTGGCTCGAGGTCTTTGGTCCCTGGTCAGTCCCTGGTCACCGAATCTTCGCATCCGGCAACTCCTGTTTGATCCCCTGGTCGAGTGGCATCTTGTCGTTCGCGGGCGTCAGCCCGGTCGTCTGCATCAGCCGCGCAAGTTCGGCCTGCAGGTCCTTCACGATCGCGGCGTACTTCGGATTCGCGATCAGGTTGTAGCGCTCCTCGGGATCGAACTCGATGTTGTACAGCTCGGCCAGGTGCCGGTCGGGTTTGCCGTCGCCGTGCGGGTAGCGGATGTATTTCCACGAGTCGGTGCGGACGCCGCGGACGTTCGGCGTGTACGGGAACTGCTTCTCGTAGTTGTAGTGGTAAAACCATGACTTCCGCCACGCCGGGTCGCCGCGCTGCACGAGCTTCACCCACGACTTGCCGTGCACCTGCGGCAGCGCGCGCGCGCCGCACAATTCGAGCAAGCTCGGCGCGATGTCGACCGTCAGCACCTGCTGGTCGATTACCTTCGGTTGACTGGCCGGCGTGAGCCCGGGGTAGCGGACCAGCAGCGGAATCCGGATGCTCGCCTCGTGCATCGTCCGCTTGTCGACCATGCCGTCCTCGCCGTTGAGCAGACCGTTGTCGCCCATGAAGACGATGATGGTGTTGTCCAGCTCGCCGCGCTGCCGCAGCCGCTCGTAAAGCCGGCCCACGCTATCGTCGACCGAAAGCAGCGTGCTCCAGTACGCGTGGGTCATGGCCTCGAAATCCTTCACCGCGGCCGGGCTGTCGTCGGGGAACTTCTTCCGCCACTCGAACAGCGGGCCGTAGATCCCATGCCACGTGTAAAGCCGGTCCTTGATCCACGCCGGCTTGTCGTCGAGCATGAATGCCGTCTCGGGATACGCGATCCGCACCTGGTCGAAGGCGTGCTCGTACTTCGGCTCCGGGAAATAGAAGCTGTGCGACGCCTTGTGGCCGATCATCAGGCACCACGGCTTGCCGTCGCGCGGCCGCTGCAGCCATTCCTCCGCCATGGCCGTCACGGCGTGGGTGTAGTAGCCCTTCACCACCTCGCGCTTCTGCCCGTTGAGATTGAACTCGGTGTCGAAGTACTTCCCCTGCCCCTTGTGGGTCACGAACCAGTTGAAGCCGGGCCGCGGCTCATCGTTGTTCTCGCCCATGTGCCACTTGCCGAAATACGCCGTGTCGTAGCCGGCCGCCTGCAGCACCATCGGGAAGCTGCGGAAACTCACCGGGTACTCCGTGAAATTGTCCATCACGCCGTGCGCGTGCGCATAGACTCCACTGAGAATGCTCGCGCGGCTCGGCGAGCAAAGCGACGTCGTGCAGAACGTGTTCCGGAAGTACACTCCCTCCTGGCCGAGCCGGTCCATGTTCGGCGTCTTCAGGTACTTGTTGCCCGCGATGCTCATCGCATCCCAACGCTGATCGTCGGTGAGAATGAAGAGGATGTTTGGCCGCTTCGCGGCGGCGGCGAACGCGAACGGCGCGATGCACAAGGTCGCGAGAACCGTCAGCCATAGGGCTGCAGGGCGGGGTCTCCCGACCCCGCCGATTGGCGCCGATCGATATGCGTCTCGCGGCGGGGTCAGGCGACCCCGCCCTACATTCGCTGATCCCGCTTTGTTCATGGTTTCTTCTCCTTCGCTTTTTTCTTCGCCTTCGCCGAAACATGATCCTCGCGCATCAGGTGCGCCGGCCGCGCCTGCGCATACTGATCCAGCGCACCCTGCAGCCGCTTCGCCGCGGCGGCCGCCGAGCCATCCAGCTCGCCACGCGCGAGCGGCTTCCCCTCGAACGGGTCCGCCTGCAGGTCGAAGAACCGGCCGTCGGTGTACAGCTTGTACGAGGTGCTCATCGCATATTCCCACTGCGCCCGCGGGCCGCCGTCCCGCACGTACCACGAGTACAGCCACTCGCGCGGCCGGCCGCGCTGGCCGAGCAACTGCGGATAAAAACTGCGCCCGTCGAGCGCCGACTCCGCCGGCACGCGCGCGCCCCCGGCTTCGCACAGCGTCGCCAGAAAATCCACGCTGCCGATCAGGTCGCTGCTCACCTTGCCGGACGGCACATGGCCGGGCCAGCTCGCGATCAACGGCACGTGCGTGCCGCGCGCGGTCCCCGTGCCCTTGCCGCCCGGATACGGCCGGCCCTTGAACTGCGTCGTGACTTCCACGCCGGTGCCGTTGTCACCCAGGAAGAGAATCAACGTGTTCTCGCGCAGCCCGAGTTCGTCGAGCTTCGCCACGAGCCGGCCGACCATCTTGTCCATGTACGCGGTCATGTCGGCGAAATGTTTCACCTGCCGGTTCACCCGTTCGCCCCGCGCCTGCGGATCCCAGTCCGGGCTGTCCGGCGTCGGCTGGAACGGGTCGTGCGTCAGAACCATCGGGTAGTAGAGGAAGAACGTATCCGCCTTGTGCCGCGTCACGAAATCGAGCGCGAAGTCATTGATCAACGTGGGGCCGTACTCGCCGTTCTGGTAGTCGAGCTCCTGGCTGTTGCGCTCGAGTCCCGGATTCGCATACCGCGGCGGCACCCGCGTGTGCTGCCAGAGGAGCGCGTCATCGAAGCCGAAGTGCTGCGGCGAATCCTTCTCGTGCCCCAACTGCCACTTGCCGCAAATGCCCGTGACGTACCCGGCCGGCTTCAGCAGGTGCGCAAACGTCGTCGCGTGGCGGTCGAGCATGCCAAAATCGATGTAGTTGCGAACATTGTACAGCCCGGTCATGAGCTGCGCGCGCGTCGGCGTGCAAAGGGGCTGCACATAGCAGTGCTCGAACCGCATCCCGCCCGCCGCGAGCCGATCGAGGTTCGGCGTCGAGTACGACTGGCCGCCGTTCGCGGTCACGCACTCGTAGCCGAAGTCGTCGGCCAGGATGAGCACGAGGTTCGGTTTGCGCTCGGCCGCAAAGGCGGCGGTGGCACCGGCGGCGAAGGCGACGCACAACCGCCAGTCGACAGGGAAGGAAAGCATAAGCGAGCTGGATGCGCACGGTCTTTGGAGGGCCCGCCTCCGCGCGGGCCGCACGATCGGATCAGAAAGCTTGTGGACGGCACGGAGGCCGTCCCTCCACCACAGCACAGTGGACCGCAGCAAAGTCTTCACGGCGCCACGAGCACGGGCGCCCACAATGGCCCCTCCCTCACCGCCGGCGTCTCCCCCGAGGCCGGGAAGGTCGTCTTCACCGCCGCGTGCAGTTGCTGCGCGAGTTGCTGCACCGTGGCCGCGTGCTCGGGTTTGTCCGCCAGATTGGTCAGCTCCTTCGGATCCGCATCGTGATCGTAGAGCTCGCGACCGAGTTTGCCCTCCGCCCACTCCGTGAAGCGCCAGCGCTGCGTCCGCAGGCTGTAGCCGAAGAATCGCCGATCGGCGCCCGCACCTTCGCGCGTGAACTCGCCTTTCCGCGCCTCCGAGCCCGCGGCCGCCTTCCCCGCCTTGCCGGCCTTCCCCGCCTTGCCCGCCGCCGCGATGCCGCGCTGCACCTGCGTCAACGCCCAGCCGCGGCCGGTCACCGATGGATCCTTCAACATCGGCACGAGACTCTGGCCCTGCAGATTGCCGGGGGGTTTGACGCCGCAGAGCTCAGCGAACGTCGGGTACAAATCGAGATGGCTCACCGGTGTCGGCACGACCGCGCCTTTCTTCGACACGCCTGGCGCCACGATCAACAGCGGGATGCGCGCGCTTTCCTCGAACAAACTCATCTTCTGCCAGAGCCCGTGTTCGCCCATGTGGTAGCCGTGGTCGCTCGTGAACACGATCACCGTGCTCTCGGCCAGCCCGAGCCGGTCGAGCGCGTCGACCACCCGCCCGACGTTCGCATCCATGAAGCTTATACTGGCATAATAGGCCTGCCGCGCCTGGCGCCGCTGGTCGTCGGTCATGTTGTCCTGCTCGCGTTTCGCACTCGCCAGCGCCGGTGCCGGGATATCCGCCTGATCCTCCTTCACGCCCTGCACCACCGGCATCCGGTCGACCGGATATTGGTCGAAATACGGCTTCGGCGACACATAGGGTGTGTGCGGCCGGAAGAAACCCACCGCGAGGAAGAACGGCCGGTCTTTCCGCTTCGCGCAGCGCTCGAGCACCCACTCCGCGTCCTGCGCCTGTTTGCCGTCCGTGTGCTCGAAGTCGCCCTTGGGCGAAGCATACCAGCTCAGCGTCGCGCCGAACTGACCCGGCGTCAGCGTCGTGATCTTCGGCTGTTCCTCCAGCCGGTCCACGCCGGCCGGGTTCAACTCGAGTTCCCACGACGCGGGATCATCGTGGCCGTTCGTCCCGATCGAATTCGGCACGTTGTAATGATACAGCTTCCCGATGCGCGCCGCGAAGTATCCCTGTTGCCGGAACACCTGCGGCAGGCTGACGTGCGTCGGTATGGTCTGCCGGAAGATCTGTCCATTCGTCAGAATACCGTCGCTGTTCGGGTACAAACCCGTGAGAAACGAATTCCGGCTCGGCCCGCACAACGGATACGTGCAGTACGCGCGTTCGAATTTCACGCCCCGCGCCGCGAGCCGGTCGAGGTTCGGCGTCTGCGCGAGTGGATCGCCATAGCAGCCGAGGAGGTTGTTCAGATCGTCGGCGATCAGGAACAGGACGTTCCGCGGCGGCGCCGCCGCCCCGTACGCTTCAACTGACCCGAGCAGCAGCGCGACCGCTGCCAACAGGTGTGGTCGGAATTTTGGGAAGCCCATGGTTTCGCTGTAGGGCGGGGTCGCCGACCCCGCCGATTGAAGTTGAATGACACGGCGGCGGGGTCGGCGACCCCGCCCTACATCGATCATTCCTTCGCCGCAACGGCCGCCGTCTTCGGCTTGGTGGTCATGTCGAAGTCGTCCGTGCGAAACGGTGTCACCGGCAGCCCGTCGTTCGAGAAGAGATTGCAGACCGGGTTGTCCGCCCACGCGTAGCGCACGGCAACGGGCGCGGCGACTTCATCGCTCCACACTTCGATCTTGTCCGGCGCGACCACCTTGCCCGTGCCCCAGTGCCAGACCTTGTCGGCGCCGCAGAGCGCGAACCCGCGCAGCTCGTTGACATCGAACGGCCGCAGCGTGCTGCCGAAACAATCGAGGGTGATCGTCGCCTTGTTGCCCGCGAGGGCGATGCTCTTGAATTCAGGACTCCGATACGGGAACGTCATTCCGTAATCCTTCACCAGCGCCCAGCGCACCAGCCGCGCCGCGACGTCGTGCTTGTTTTTCGGGTGGATGTCCTTGCCCTCGCCGAGATCGATGATGACCGCCTGGCCCGTGTTCGGCACCTTCAACGTTTTGGTCTGGGTCTCGCGCAGTTCCGCCCACGCGCTGTCGCCCGGCGCGGGCTTCTCCGCCATGAAATCCGCGAGCTGCACCCAGTAGAACGGAAAATCGCCCTGGCCCCACTCCTTCCGCCACTGCTCGATCAGGAACGGGAACAACTCGGCGTGCTCGTACGCGCGGCCCGCGTTGCTTTCACCCTGGTACCAGATCACGCCCCTGATGCCGTAGCCGAGGGTCGGGTGCACGACCCCGGCGAAGATGTTTCCGGGCCGCGCGTTGCCGGTGAGCCAGTTCTGCGGCGCCCGGGGCGCGGTCTTTTTCGCGGCCTTCGCCTTGGCCGCCGCCTCCTTCCACGTCGCGACCGAACGCTCGAAGTCCGCCTTGCCCTTTTCCGACTGCAGGTCGGCTTCGCGCTTCGCCGTATTCGCCATGAGCGTCTTGAAACGCGGATCGCCGTCGATCGTCGTGCGTCGAATCCAGGCCTCGGCCGCCGAGCCACCCCACGAATTGTCGATCAACCCGACGGGCACGCCGACAATCTGGTGGATCCAGCGGCCGTAGAGAAAACCCACCGCGCTGAAATTCCGCGCGGTCTGCGCGTTCGACGCCTTCCACTCCCCGCGGAAATCGTTCTGCAACTCCTGCGTTCCAAGCTGCGGGACCGAGATCAACCGCAGGTTCGGCAGGTTCGAGGCCGCCGCCTCGATGTCGCCGTTCCAATCCTGGTTGAGTTTGAAGCCCATGTTCGACTGGCCCGAGCACATCCACACTTCGCCGACCAGCACATCACCGATCTCGCGGCGGCTCGTGCCGGCAATCGTGATCGTCTGCGGCGTGGCGCTGGCGGGCACCGCCGGCAACTTCACCGTCCATTTGCCGTCGCGGCCCGCGGTCGTGGACTGCGTTTTCCCGCCAAAACTCACGGTGACTTTGGTGCCGGGGGTGTCCCAACCCCAGATCGGATTGGCCTGCTTTTGCTGCAGGACCATGTGATCGCCGACGATGGCGGGCAGTTTCAACTCGGCGCGCAGGGCGGAACCGAGCGCGCAGGCCAGGCCGAGCACGAGGACAAGACGGGGTAATTTCATGGTTGGATTCTCCGGAGAAGGATCGGGTGGAACGACGAGGGCGTCTTTGTTGACGAATCCGGTGGCGCAAAGCAATCCGCGCCGCGTGAATGGCGACAATTGCCGCTCGCCGCTTGCGGACCGATTGCGTGGGCACCACAGTCTCGCGGCACGATTTTTCATGAACGGACATCGCGATTGGAGCGGACCTTCCGAGGAACACCAGCCCGTCACCTGGTGGAACGGACATCCCATCTTCGCATCGCACCTCATCGTCATCGTCTATTGCGTGCTGATGGTGGTGACGGCCATCGGCGGCGGCGCGCTCGCACCGATGCTCTCGCTGCTGGACTTCGAGAGCCGGCTGGTCTGGTCCGGCGAAGCCTGGCGGCTGATGACCTACGGGCTGTTCAACTATCCCAGCCTCCAGTTCGGCTTCGACATGCTGATGCTCGTGTGGTTCGGCCGCGAATTGGAGCGGACGTTCGGCCGCCGCGTTTTCTTCGTGCTTTACGGCAGCATTTACCTGATCGGGCCGCTCGTGCTGTCGATGATCGGGCTCTGGCGGCCGACTGCCATGGCGGGCGAGCCGGGCGCCCTCGCGCTCTTCGTCGCGTTCGCGACGCAGTTTCCCGGCATGCCGATTTTCTTTGCGCTGCTAGCGAAATGGGCGGCGTTCATCCTCGTGGGGTTGTTCACGCTGATGGCGCTGGCCTCGCGGAACTGGACGGCGTTGGTCCTGCTCTGGTCGACGTGCGGTTACGCCCATCTGTTCGTGCGACATCAACAGGGCTCGATCTCGCTGCCCAGATTCTCCTGGCGCCGCCGCCCACCCAAACTGCGCGTGTTGCCCGACTTGCCCGCAAAGAAAATCGCGCCGGTCGCCAAACCTGCGAAGGACGATGCCACGATGGCCGAGATCGATGCGCTGCTCGACAAGATCGCGAAGTCCGGCATGGCCAGCCTCACGCCGAAGGAACGGGCCAAGCTCGAGGCCGCCCGCGAGGGTTTGATGAAACGTGGCCGCGGGTGAGAGGACAGCTTGAACGGAGCGCTTCAAGGTCGCGCTCGACTTCAAGCGCCATTCCCGTGAACAGAAGCTGACGCAGGAAACGAAGGGCGAAGGCACCGCGGTTCTGCGCGGCCTTCGCGATCTTTTGTTCCGGCCGGATTGAACAGAAGGCCGCAAAGATCGCGAAAGGAGGCTTCGTTATCTTCGTTTTCTTTTGTTCAATCCAAAAGCCGCGCGGGAAAACCACCCGTTGTCCCCCTTGCCTTGTGGAAAACGATTACTTTCATTCGCGCCGTGAACACCCCTCGTCCGCTTTCCCGTCGTGAATTCCTGATCAGCTCGGCCGCCGCCGTCGCCACGGTGCGACTCGCGGCCACCGCGTCGGCCGCCAGCCCGCCGGCCGCGAACGAGCCGATCATCGATATTCACCAGCATACCAATTACGGCGGCAAACGCGACGCCGGTCCGCTCTACAAGCAGATCACCGCCGCGCGTTCCGACGCCGACCTCGTCGCGCATCAACGCGGCATGGGCGTGACGAAGACGATCCTCCTGCCGTCCGGTCGCACCGTCATGCGCGACTCGACGCACAACGGCCGGAGCAATGGGCTCGAGAGCACCTGCACCGGCAACGAGGCGTGCCTGGCGCTGGCCAAACAGTATCCGAAGGAATTCGTCTTCGGCGCGAACGAGGTCAGCGATCTCGAGGACGCGCCCGCCGTCGTCGAAAAATACCTCAAGCTCGGCGCGGTCGTGATCGGCGAGCAGAAGTTCGGCGTCGAGTGCGACTCGCCCCAGATGCACAAGCTCTACCAGCTCGCGCAGGCCTACCGCGTGCCGATCCTGATGCACTGGCAGGCCGGCAGCTACAACTACGGCTTCGACCGTTTCCACCAGATCCTCGCGAAGTATCCGAAAGTCAACTTCATCGGCCACGCCCAGACCTGGTGGGCCAACATCGACCAGACCAACGTCGACAACCCGAAGGCCCTCTACCCGAAGGGCAAGGTCACGCCGGGCGGGCTGACCGACCGCTACCTCCGCGATTATCCGAACATGTTCGGGGATCTCTCCGCCGGCTCCGGCTACAACGCGTTCCACCGCGACCCGGAACAGGGCCGCGCTTTCCTCAAACGGCACCAGGACAAGCTGCTCTTCGGCAGCGACTGCACCGATGTCACCGGCCAGTCCCCGCTGTGTTCCGGCGCCAATCAGATCGCCCAGGTCCGCGCGCTCGCCCCGAACAAGGCCGCCGAGCGAAAAATGCTCTACGAAAACGCGAAGAAGCTGTTTCGGCTCTGAGCGGGCGTCCCCACACACCCCGGCCGGGCAAGCCGGCCACCCCTCTTGTTAGAGGGGATTTTCAAGACGGTACGACGTTCTTGAATCCCCTCTAGAAAGAGGGGTGCCCGAAGGGCGGGGTGTGTAAGTCCACGCACCTACGCCAGCAACCCCCGCACGACCTCCCCGTGCACATCCGTCAGCCGGAATTCGCGGCCCTGATACCGGTAGGTTAACCGCTCGTGATCGAGCCCGAGCAGGTGCAGGATCGTCGCGTTGAGGTCGTGCACGTGCACGGGATGCTCGACGATGTTGTAACCGAAATCGTCCGTCCGGCCAAACGTCAGCCCGCGCTTCACCCCGCCACCGGCCAGCCACATCGTGAACGCGTCCTTGTGGTGATCGCGGCCGGGCTTCGTCGCGGTACCGCTGCCGGAATCGGTCTGCGACATCGGCGTGCGGCCAAACTCGCCGCCCCAGATCACCAGCGTGTCTTCGAGCAGCCCGCGCTGCTTCAGATCGGTGACGAGCGCGGCCATGCCCTGATCGACATCGACACACTTCCGCGGCAGTCGCGACGCAAGGTCGGCATGATGATCCCAGTCGGCGTCGTAGAGCTGCACCATCCGCACGCCGCGCTCGATCAGCCGCCGCGCGAGCAGGCAGTTGTTCGCGAACGAGGCCTTGCCCGGCTGCGCGCCATACAACTCGAGCGTCTCCTTTGGTTCCTTCGAGATGTCCATCAGCTCCGGCACCGAGGTCTGCATCCGAAACGCCATCTCGTACTGGCTGATGCGGGTGGCGATTTCGGGATCGCCGACCTCCGCCAGTTGCGCCTGGTTGAGCTGCTGGACAGTATCCAGCACACGGCGACGATCGGCCGAGGAATAGCCTCGCGGGTTGTCGAGGAACAGCACCGGCTCTCCGCTCGAGCGAAACTGCACGCCCTGGTACACGCTCGGCAGGAAACCCGCCGACCACAGGCTGGTGCCCGCGCCCGCCAGCGGACCCGACAGCATTACGACGTAGGCCGGCAAATCCTGGTTCTCCGAGCCGAGGCCGTAGGTCACCCACGACCCCAGGCTCGGCCGGCCCAGCCGGCCGAAGCCAGTATGCAGGAAAAGTTGCGCCGGCGCGTGGTTGAATTCCTCCGTGTGCACCGACTTAACGATCGCGATCTCGTCAGCGACCTGGCTGAGGTGCGGCAACAGCTCCGACATCTCCGCGCCGCTTTGGCCGTGTTGCCCAAAATCGTACTTCGAGGCGGCGATGCTCGGGTGCCCGCGCAGGAAGGCGAAGCGCTTGCCCTTGATGAAATCCTCCGGACACGGCTTGCCGTCGTACTTCACGAGCTCGGGTTTGCGGTCGAACAGGTCGAGCTGCGACGGTGCGCCGACCATGTGCAGGTAAATCACGCGTTTCGCCCGTGCGGGAAAATGCGGCGGCCGCGGCGCGAGCGGATTGCCCGGTTTGGCCGCCGGCGAAGCAAACAGGCTTTCGGCCAGCAAGGACCCGAGCGCGATTGATCCAAAGCCCAGCCCCGAACGCCGGAGGAAGGTCCGGCGCGTGATGTGGAGGAGGTGTTCTTCGATCGGGTGCATGGGGAGAAAAACGTTTTGGAGGGACGACCTCTGTGTCGTCCGCGGCCGGCGCGGAGGCCGGCCCTCCATGAGTCTATTTCGTAATCATCTCATCCAGGTTCAGCAGCGCCGTGGCCACGGCGTGCCACGCCGCGAGTTCGGCGGCGTCCGTCTCCGCCGCCACGCTGCGTGCCGCGGTCTTCTCCATTGCGCTGAGCCTTGTCGGCGGCGCAGTGATCTTGCCCCCAACCTCGCGCGCCGCGGCGGGATCCGCAGTGAACGCGTTTTTCTCCTGTTCAAACAATCCGCGAAGCGCCGCCATTTCCGTCTCGCTGGCTGCCCGTGCGAGGCACAATCGAAACGCGTGCCTAATCCGCTCCTCGGTCGTCGCCAGCGGCCGCTCGGCCAGCACGCGCTGCGCGAGCGCCAGGGCGGCCTCCACGTAGACGGGATCATTGAGCAGCGTGAGCGCCTGCAGCGGCGTGTTGGAACGCGACCGGCGCACCGTGCACGCGGTGCGCGCCGGCGCGTCGAAGTTCATGAAGCTCGGATAGGGCGAACTGCGTTTCCACACCGTGTAGATCCCGCGGCGATACGCGTCCTCGCCGGCGCTGACTTCGTAGGTCACGCGATCGCCGCCGACCTTGTTCTCCCACAGGCCCGGCGGCTGATACGGCCGGACCGGCGGCCCGCCCAGCTTCAAGCTGAGCAACCCGGCGATCGACAGCGCGTTGTCGCGGATCGTCTCCGCATCGAGCCGGAACCGCGGACCGCGCGCCAGCAGCACGTTTTGATCGTCGCGGGCCAGCAGCTCCGGCGTGACCCGCGCTGACTGCCGGTAGGTCGCGGATAATGCAATCAGCCGGTGGATGTGCTTCATGCTCCAGCCGTGGTCCATGAATTCCACCGCGAGCCAGTCCAGCAGTTCGGGATGCGTTGGCGGTTCGCCTTTGGCGCCGAAGTCCTCGAGCGTCGCGACAATCCCGCGGCCAAAGAATTCCGCCCACCAGCGATTCACCGTCACGCGCGCCATCAGCGGATTCTCGCGGCTCACCAGCCAGCGTGCGAAATCGAGCCGGTTGGGTAGCGCCGGCATCTTGCCGGCATCCGACTCGTTCGCAGTGTGCCGGCTGGAAGCCGGCGCTACTTTCATCGCATGCAACGCCGCTGGCGTCCCCGGTTCCACGTTCTCACCCGGATCGAGGAAGTTCCCCCGCTTGAGCACATGCGCCACCCGCGGCTCGTCCAGCTCGCGCATGATGAGAGTCTGCGGTCCCTTCAGACTCGCCTGCTCCTGCATCAACTTCGCCCGCCGCTGCTGGAGTTCCTGGACCGACTTGTCCTGCGCGACGAAGAAATCGTTCAACCGGTTGACCTGCGCCGGTGTCCGTTCGCGCGCGGGCGTGCGCACCATCGCCAGAATGTCCGCCGGCACCGACTTTTCGCCGGGGATCGCCCCCGTCAGCGCCGAAAGCCGGAACCGCCCAATCGTCCGACCCGCACCGAAATTCTGCACCAACGTGATCGTGAATTTCGTTCCCTCCGCCGAGCCGACCGGCTCCGCCGTTTGGAAGATCGCCCAGTGGTCCCGGAAAAACTGGCCGCCGATTGCCCAGCCGCTGCGATTGTCCGTCGTCGGCTTCAGCGCATTCGCGACCCCGTAACGCGGCTGCTCGAACGACGCGGTCGCCTTCGCGAATCGCACGGGGACAGGTCCGCGGCCGGCGGTGGCCGCCGTCACGGTGAACGTGTTCAGAATGAAATTCGGTCGCGCCGCGTCGCCGCGGCCCGGACCGCGCCCGGGCAGCGACGGATCGGTCAGCGCTTCGAGTTTGAAGCCCGTGATGCCGGTGAGCTTGGTCGTGACTTTGACGATGTACGTGTCGCGGTCGGGGGCTTCGTCGACGAGCAGGACCGATTTGTCGGGCAGAATCCTGTGCACGGAGCCACCGGTGGATTCGAAGTCGGCGACATCGAGCACGTGCGCCTCGCCCGCCGCCGTCGCACTCGCCGCCAGGCGCTGCTCCCACTCGGGGCGGCCTTTCAGCGCGCGTGAGCGTTCGGCCGCGATCTGCTGATCGAGCCGCCTCACCTCCGCCGCGAGCGCGACCTGCTTCGCGATTTTCTGCGGGTCCGGCAGCTCGAGGTATGGCCCGGTGAACTTCAGGGCGGCCATCGCCTTCGGCGTGGTGAAGTCGGTCTCCTTGGGCGTATTGTTGAAAAAGGCGAAGAGCTGATAGTATTCCTGCTGCGTGATCGGATCGTACTTGTGATTGTGGCACTGCGCACACTCGAGCGTCATCCCGAGCCACACCGCGCCGATCGTGTTTACCCGATCGAACACCTGGTTCACCCGGCCCTCCTCCTGATCGGTGCCCGCCTCGACGTTCGTCGCCGCCGCACGGTGAAAGCCCGTCGCAATCAGCGGATCGAGATTGTCGGGCGTCGCGAGCAAGTCGCCGGCGTTCTGCCAGAGCGTGAATTGATCGAACGGCATGTCGTCGTTCATCGCGCGAATCACCCAGTCGCGATACGGCCAGAGCTCGCGCAAATCGTCGCGCTGGAAACCGTGCGAGTCGGCATAGCGCGCGAGGTCGAGCCACGGCCGCGCCCAGCGCTCGCCGTAGTGCGGCGAGGCCAGCAATCGGTCGACCACGCGCTCGCACGCCTCCGCGCTCGTATCGGCGAGAAACGCGTCGATCTCACCCGGCGTGGGCGGCAATCCGACCAGATCGAGCGACACGCGGCGCAGCCAGCGCGGCTTGTCGGCCGCGGGGGCGGGCGCGAGTCCTTCCTGCGCCAACCGTGCGCGGATGAAGGCGTCGATCGGATTGCGGTGGGGCCGGCTCTCCGAGCCGGCCTGAGTTCCAGGGGGCGAATCGACCTTTAGCCCAGGCCGGCTCGGAGAGCCGGCCCCACCGATGACCGGCACGCGCGGCCGCACTGGCTTCACGTACGCCCAATGCCGCACGTTCTCCGGCCACTCCGCGCCTTCGTCGATCCAGCGTTTCAGCAAATCAATCTGCGCCGCCGTGAGCCGATCGCCCTTCTGCGGCATCACGTCGTCCTCGTCCGTCGCGGTCACGCGCTGAATCAGCGGACTCCTGGCGCTTTGGCCCGCCACCAAAACCGGTTCGCCGGACTCGCCGCCTTTGAGCGCATGCC
>Ga0082335_1003051_pt1 | contig 28728 bp, 38 predicted proteins | sample Subgrocontami58m_FD_72375 | JGI IMG/M metagenome (GOLD analysis project Ga0082335, IMG submission 72375) | Subsurface groundwater microbial communities from S. Glens Falls, New York, USA - GMW37 contaminated, 5.8 m (SPADES assembly) (version 2) ...
CAACTTAATATCAGCGACCGTACCGTACAGGGACATCTCGCGCATATCTTTGCCAAACTGCAGGCCAACAGCCGCACCGAAGCCGTCATGCGCGCGGTGTCACTGGGATTGATCTCGCAAGGTTTGGGGCAGATCGCAGAAGAATAATATGGTTCTTTGGAAAAACCTAAACACGAAGAACACGAAGTGCACAAAGGGAGGGAGAAATTCGATTTTGTGGGCTTTTTTCCTTCGTGTCCGTTGTGTCCTTTGTGTTTAGAAAGAGTAAAGCCCAACAAATGAAACGACTTCTTCCTGGCTGGCGCGGACTCACTCAGCTTTTCGCAGTCACTGTTTTGCCGCTGACCCTGTTGCTATTGTTGATTGCCTTTGGTGGTGTCAACATGCACCAGCAGGATATGCGCGCCCTCGTCGGCGAGCGCGATGAACGCGCTGTTCGATCTGCCGCCGCCGCGCTTGAATCTGAATTGCATCATCGCGTGGCAACCATATCCAGTATGGCTGTTTTGTCTGCTGAAGATTTGACTTTTGAAGAAATCTTTGCCACAACCAATGATTTTGTCGTTGATTTTAATGGGGGCGTAGCCTTTCTTAATTCTGATGGACGCTTGCTTGCCAATACAAACGATGACAGATTTTGGGGATGGGTTTCTCAAAACGCACAAAGTCTTTCCCTCGCTTCTCCATCGGATGCTTCCCCCTTCGGGGACGATGCGACTACGCTCAGCACAAGCCCAGTCTTCTCCGCCCCAATTCTTGATCCCGACTCGAAGCGTTCTTTCGTCATCATTTCGGCATATTCAACCTCCCGCGATGTGATCGTGGCTGGAGCCTTCTCGCCTGAATCGCTTGCCACGCAAACCTTATCGGCTTCATATCCTGTTGGCAGCCAGGTGACTATTTATCTTTTGGATTCTTCGCGTCAGTTGCTCTTTGTAAGCGGCAGTCCCGAGATTGAGAGTCTGCCTCCCGATCATCCAGGCGTGACCGAGTCCTTGCGCGGCGAAAGCGGCACGCAATATGTCCAAGTGTCGAGCGCCGAACATGTTATCGCCTACAGTCCCATCCTGACAACGGGCTGGGCGCTCATCACCGAAGAAGCCTGGCAGGCAGTGGTCAGCCCTACACTACAAGTCACTCAAATGGCTCCTCTGGTGCTTGTGCCTGCATTCATTCTCGCGCTAATTGCATTATGGTTTGGGGCGACGCAAATCGTTCAACCCCTGCAACGATTGGAATCAAAAGCCGCGGCGCTGGCCTGGGGGGACTTCGAAGCCATCAAAGAATCTGTCGGCGGAATTTCGGAAGTGCAACACCTGCAAATGGAATTAACCGAAATGTCGCACAAAGTGCAAGCCGCCCAGGAGGGATTGCACGACTATATCGGAGCGATCACTTCCGCACAGGAAGACGAACGTATGCGGCTGGCGCGGGAATTGCATGATGACACGATCCAAGCTGTCATTGCGCTCAAACAACGCCTGCAGCTCGCGCAGAAATCCATTAAAGACCAGCACGGACGTCAGTCGCTGAATGAATTGGAAACTCTGGCGGAACAGACGATTGAGAATCTGCGCCGTCTGACACGGGCGTTGCGTCCCATCTATCTAGAAGATCTGGGACTTGTCACTGCGTTGGAAATGCTGGCGCGCGAAATGAGTCAAAACAATCATCTGGTTGTGGATTTCCAAAAAACAGGTCAGGAACGCCGTCTCTCCCGCGAAGTGGAATTATCGCTTTATCGGATCGCACAGGAGTCGCTCAACAATGTTATTAAACATTCCAAAGCCACCCATGCAGATTTGAAGATTGTCTTTGATGTCGCAGAAATCAAAATGGAAGTGAGCGACAATGGCAGCGGTTTCCTCGTGCCGAAAAGTCCCACCGAACTTGCTCCCAGCGGCCACTTCGGTTTGTTGGGCGTGCATGAACGCGCCGACTTGATCGGTGCGCGGCTCGAGATAGAATCCGTTTTGGGAAAGGGAACCAAGCTCACGGTACGATTGTGAAGCGATGAAGTTCATAAGCCATTTTGCTTATTCATATCCCCGCCATCCTGCGCTCATGCAGAAGCGGGGTTTTGCTTATGATATAACCATCCCATTTTAGGCAGGTATGTTCATGACATCTGAAACGGCAACTTCACTGGTTTCATCTCAAGGCGAAAGACTGAAAATATTTCTACACGCATTTCTGTTCGTGCTGGGTTTCTCACTGGTCTTTGTGGTTGGCTGGGGTGGTTCGGTGACGGCGCTAGGTCAGTTATTCGGTGAATACAAATACGCGCTGGGACGCATCGGGGGAATTGTCGTAATTATTTTTGGGCTCGCAACTTTGGAAGTGATCCGCGTCCCCTGGTTCCATGCAGACACGCGCACACAATACACCGCACGCGGCACGTATGCAAGTTCTGGTTTGATGGGGATTTTCTTTGCCGCGGGCTGGAGTCCGTGCATAGGCGCGACACTCGGCGCGATCCTGACCATGGGGCTGAGTCAGCAAACGGTTGGACAGGCCATGTGGCTGGCTTCGGGTTATTCGCTCGGGCTGGGAATCCCGTTTCTCGCGATGGCATTGGGTCTTGAACGCGCTTCGGGCTGGCTCAAACGCATGAGACCTTATCAAAAACATTTCAGGATTGCCAGCGGTATTTTCATCATCGCAATTGGTGTGTTGTTGCTTACCAACACGATGAGCCTGATCGCCATCTGGGCATTCAAGAACGGTTACTACATCGAAGCATTTTCAAGATATGCCGCCGCACCGACCTATTTAACCGCCATACTCGCGGGCTTGTTATCCTTTCTTTCGCCGTGTGTGCTTCCACTCGTGCCTGCCTATCTCGGCTATTTGAGCGGACATACTACCATGCAAAAGGCTTAAACGATGAAAAAGTTAATTCTCATATTGCTCGCCGCCATTGTGCTTACGGCTTGTCAGTCGAAACCTGTGATGGGAGAATCCGTCACTGTGGCTGGCGGTTCTTATCAAAACACCACTCCTGATGAATTGAAAACTAGGTTGAAAGACAAGGACTTTGTGTTTATCAACGTGCATATCCCATTTGCAGGGAACATTGCGAATACTGATTTGTCCATTCCGTATGATCAGATTACTGAGTCATCGTACCTGTCCCAATTGCCTGCCGATAAAAACGCGCAGATCGTTCTATACTGCCAAAGTGGGCGCATGAGCGCCATCGCCGCCGAAGCGCTGGTAAAACTCGGTTACACCGACATCTGGAATCTCGAAGGCGGCATGCTGGGTTGGGAACAAGCAGGTTTTGAAATACAAGATAAGTGAGCCAAAGGAGATTAAAGGTATGAAAGCGAAGAAGGAAGAAAAGGCCGCACAATCCGATGAACCCGTCAAAAGACGAAAAAAGGTTGCCATACCTGAAGAGCCCGCGCTTGAAGAGACGCAGAAGCAACCTGCTTTGACAATTGCCATCCAATCCTGGGCAACCCCCATTGTAGGATTGGTAATGCTGGTGATTGGACTGTTGGGAGGTTATTACCTGCGACCATTGACACTGGCCCAATCAAGCACAACGACAACGAATCTGCCCGTTGTTGTAACGCAACCTGCCACTATTCCCACAGCCGATCAGTCGGCCGCGCAACAAAGCCTGATGGATTCATTGATTCCCAAGGTGCGCCACTTCATAGGCGACCCGGATGCACCTGTGACAATCATCGAGTTTGCCGATTTCCAATGTCCTTACTGCGGGCGGTTTTTCACTCAAACGAAACCCCAGATTGATGAGCAATACATGCAGAGCGGCGAAGTTCGTTTCGGATACTTTAATTTTGCTTTCCTGGGAGATGAATCAACTTGGGCGGCGGAATCTGCTGAATGCGCGGCGGACCAGGATAAATTCTGGGAGTATCACGACAAACTCTACGCCAATCAGTCGGGCGAAAACCAGGGAGCGTTCAACAAAGATAATCTGAAGAAGTTCGCGGAGGAACTTGGCCTGGACACTCAGACTTTCAATGAATGTTTGGATTCTGGAAAGTATACGTCCCTGATACAGAATGATACCAGCATGTCGAGCGCGCTTGGAGTGCAAAGCACGCCGACGTTCTTGATCAATGGACAGGCAGTCGTTGGTGCGCAGCCATTCGAGGTGTTCAAGCAAACCATTGATCCGCTTCTGAAATAATTCCTGGGATTGGAGAATTTTGATATGACGGAATCCAACCTCCCACCCCGAATGAGGCGCTGGGAAATTTTGATGTTGGTGAGCCTTACCGCAGGCGTCCTGTGGACGGTGGCCTCGCGCGTCCCATCAGCGGTTGGCGCACCGTTATCAGCCTCGCCGAGTCCGCGTGAAGGATCTCTGGCTCCCAATTTCACGCTCGACACGTTGGATGGAACAAAAGTCACGCTTTCGGAATTGCGCGGGAAAATCGTGCTCATCAATTTATGGGCTACCTGGTGCCCGCCCTGCCGCGCCGAAATGCCTGCGCTGGAAAATGCCTATAAACAATACAAGGATTCCGGCGTGGTCGTTCTGGGACTCAATGTCACCAACCAGGATTCAGAGAAAGATATCCCACCCTTTGTAGATGAATTTGGACTGACCTTTCCCATCTTGTTAGATCGAGATGGAAGCGTGAGTGCGCTTTATCAGTTGAAGGGTTTGCCAACCACCTATTTCGTAAATCGCGAAGGAATCATTCGGACTGTCGTAGTCGGCGGGCCGATGAACGAAACTTTTATTCGTTCAAAAATTGAGGCGTTATTGCAGGAGATTCCATAGTATGTTCCCTTACTTGCGGCTTGGACCATTCATCCTTCCAATGGCAAGCCTGGTTTTGCTGGCGGGCTTATGGCTGGGTCTTCCTTTGATCGAACGTGAAGCGGCGCGCTTGAAGATCAATGCTTCCATGCTTAGCAATATAATTTTCTACAGTCTACTGGCAGGACTGGTGGGTGCGCGGCTGGGGTACGCGCTGGAGTTTCCCAATGTATATTTGGCGAAGCCTCTCAGCCTGCTGGCACTGACTCCCACCACGCTTTCGCCATCCATGGGATTTGTCGTTGGTCTGGTCACATTCGTGATCTTCATTCAACGCAAGGGATTGCCATTGCATCCAACCCTCGACGCCCTCGCGCCTGGGCTGGCATTGTTCATGGTTTTCGTGGGATTCGCTCACATCCTGAGCGGTGACGCTTACGGCGCGCCGACCAATGTTCCCTGGGCGATTCGGTTGTGGAATGAGTACCGTCATCCTTCGCAGTTTTACGAGACCTTTCTTGCGCTGACAATCCTTCTCGTTATTCGCGAACGGTTTCCAAAGCCGGAGGGCGCGGGACTGAATTTTCTGTTGACGATTGCTCTTTCCTCTGCCTCCAGGGTTTTCCTCGAATCTTTTCGCGGCGACAGCATCTTCTGGCCTGGAGGCTTTCGCGAGGCGCAGGTGATCGCGCTCATCATTATGGTGGTCAGTTTTTACTGGATAAGAAAGTGGATGAATACGCGTTCCACAGGAAATATAAAATCACATGAAAGAGGCGGTATCCATGTCAAACGCTAGACGAATTCGTCTTGATTGGATTTTTTACATCCTGATGGCGCTGGGACTGATCGCGCTGCTGGTCTGGTCAACGATGGGCGAGATCGCGCGCAATCCATCGCGTGATGCCATCGTGGATTTCGGTCCTTATGGACTGGTCACAGTTCAACTTCAAACCGATCCCTATCCTGCCAGGCCGACGGGAACTGTGTCCCTGAATTTCATGCTCATGAACTCAAACCGCGTCACCATTGAGCCGGATTCTTTTTCGTTTGAGTACGGCCGCGAAGGAAGCGACCAGCCTGTTGGTTCGGGTACTGTCCAGCCGATGCCGGATGGCAGCGGCATGCTTATGGCTGGCGTACGCTTCCCGTCCGTGGGGACCTGGTGGCTGCGCGTCAACTTTGCCAAAGATGGCTATCAGGATGAGGTGCAGTTTACGATTGAGGTCAGGCCAGCCCAATAATAGGCAAAATTGCCTGCTTCACAATACGCCCTTTAACCCTTACTGTTAGATCTCCGTCATGTAAGAATATATTTGGAAAGGAGATTAGAATGAAAACCACAATCAATTTTCGCGCATTGACGTATGTACTGCTCATTGCTTTGATCGGCAGTTACCTGCTCTGCATCGTCGGAGACCTGCTGTTCGGCTGGACAATGTACCAGGCGTGGGCGCCGCTTTTGCCTGGCTTCACTTGGCCGTTGACCATCGGAGGCTTTTTGATTGGGTTGCTTTGGCTGGTCGGCTATAGTTTGTATGCGGCAGCTTTAATCGCCTTCCCATACAATTACTTCGTCCAGCGCGAGAATCACGCCTAACGAGAAAGATTCCTTTCGGCGGCGGGATAGGGATGGATGGGATGGCAATTCTGGCTGATTATATTGCCTTGTACACATGAAACCCGCACAGTTCAGGAATACTCAACAGAGAAAAAACAAAATCCGAATAAACCGCTCTCTAATTCTTGTGAGAGCGGAGGAGAAACCATGACAAAACAAAATGTGGAAATAACTGCAGAACCTGCTGAAGAAAACATTTCGACAAACAAACGTATCAGGCAAATTGCGGGGATCGTCATTGCCATCGTCGTTACATTTCTTTTGGGTCTCGGCAGCGGATATCTGAAGTGGGGACAAGATGAAACGGCTGAACTGAAACAGCGGAAAGAATTGACTGAACTCTATGAGCAGGTCAACCCCGCAGACGGCTATGCCCTGCCTGTTTCCTATGAAAAGCTGGGTCCGCAATTGATCGAAGCAGGCATGATTGACTATGACGCCTTCATGGCTGTGATGACAGCCAGCGGCGACGTCATCAGCAATCGCCAGATGGATATTCTTAAGCGGGGCAGTGATGACCAGATCGTTATCACTGCGGAGAATGCCCGTTTTCTGCTCAATTTTTTCTGGGCCGTCGGATTGGCCAACAGGAATTCAATACTTACTGAAGGGCCAATGGTCCAATACAGCGAGGGGCAGATTGACCGTTTTGCCTCTACTGGTGGATGGACTCTTGCGACAAAGCCTGTCACTGAACTGTATGCCAGTTTGGATTTGATCCCGCTTACGCCTGAACAACAGGCGCGCGTGGAAGAAGTGGCGTCAGCGGTATATCGTCCGTGTTGCAACAATTACACTCTTTTCCCTGACTGTAATCATGGCATGGCCATGCTCGGCCTGCTGGAATTGATGGCTTCTCAAGGCGCCAGCGTAGATGAAATGTTTAATGCCGCGAAATATGCCAACGCATACTGGTTCCCACAACAGACGATGGAGATGGCGATCTATCTCAAGTCAAATGAGAGTACTGACTTCACTGACGCTGATGCAAGGCTTATCGTAAGCGACAAGTTCTCTTCGGCTTCTGGCGCCAATATGGTACGTCAATCCCTTCAATCCAGCGGACTGTTAAAACAGACTCCAAGCCAGGGCGGCAGCTGCGCCAATTAATTTTTTGATCATTTAAAAAATTTAGATTTGAATTTGCCCGCACTCTTTCCGCTTCAATGGCAGGCAAAAATGCTTACAAGATATTGAGTAATGTAGCTCTCAGCGAAGACGTCGGTTAATGTGATAATCAAATCCAACAAAAGGAGATAACCTATGACAACTACAGTACATGATCCCGTCTGCGGCATGGACATCGATCCCGCGACCGCCGCTGGCACATCCGAGTACAAAGGCCAGACTTATTACTTCTGCTCGCTTGGTTGTAAGAAGTCCTTTGATAAAGAGCCTGAGAAGTATCTCGGCAAAGCCGACGAACACGCACACCATCATTAAATCTCTCTACTCCCCATTTGTGAATGGCCTATCCAAAAGATAGGCCATTTTGCTTATATTGAATTAGGCTTAAAATCGCTCGTATACATCGTCAAACAGGCATACACTTTAAACATCACTTTAAAAAGGCAGGTAACTATGACTCAGCACGATCCCGTATGTGGAATGGAAATCGAACCCCAAAGTGCTTTCGCCAAACGCGAGCACATCGGGCAGACTTTTTATTTTTGTTCTCAAGCCTGTGTCGAAAAATTCGACGCCGATCCGCATCGCTACGCTTCGGTAGTTCCATCCGCGACAACCGGCATTGCTTCGGATGCAAGTGGACCTGTCCGCATCGCGCTCCCCATTGGCGGGCTCCAGAGATCGGGCGGATCCGCGCTGGAAGGCGCCCTCCGCACGTTATCCGGCGTAAGCAAGGCCAGCGCGAATGTGAAAGAAGGCCGCGTCTTTGTGGAATACGATCCGGCGCGCGTCACCGTCACTGATTTATTGGACGCGGTGCGCGGCGCGGGCTTCACTGCCAACGGCCAGAGCATGAGACTGAAGATCAGCGGCATTTACTGCGCTGAATGTGTGGCGAAAATCGAAGACGCCATCAAGGCTGTGCCCGGCGTGCTGGACGCGACGATGAACGCGGCAACCAACGAAGTTAAAGTTGAATATTCGCCCCTCATCGGCGACCTGAGTCAACTGACGAAAGCCGTTGAGAGCGCCGGGCCATATAGGGCCGCGCGCGCCGCCGAAGCCAGCGAACCTGAGATGGACAAAGAAGCGCAGGCGATGGAAAAGGAATATCGCTCGCTCATGCGTAAGTGGTGGTTTGCCGCCGCCATCGGCGCGCCGACGATGATTCTCTCCTACCCGTGGATCTTCCCCATCCTTCGTGATTGGTTCCCGCGCGGAAGTCCGCAACTCATATATATCTGGTATGGCATGGGAATTGCCAGCCTCGCCGTGCTGATCTACTCAGGCAATCAGTTCTTCACGGGCGCGTGGGATGGCATCAAGCACCGCTCGGCTAACATGCACACCCTCATTGCCGTCGGCACCGGTGTGGCGTGGATCTATTCCACCATCGCCTTGATCTTCCCGCAACTGTTTCCCTCGGCGGAGTTTACCGAGGTTTATTATGACGTGACCGTGGTGGTCACCGCGCTTGTCGTCCTGGGTCTGGCATTGGAACTCAAAGCCAAAGGCCGCACCTCGGAGGCCATTAAGAAATTAATTGGCTTGCAGCCCAAGACCGCGCGTGTCGTGCGCGACGGGCAGGAAATAGACATCGCTGTGGAAGAAGTGCTGGTCAATGACATCGTGATCGTGCGTCCCGGCGAGAAGATCCCTGTGGATGGTGAAGTGATCGAAGGCCAGTCTGCAGTGGATGAGTCCATGATCACCGGCGAGTCGCTTCCCGTCTCAAAGAAAGTTGGCGACGAGGTCATCGGCGCGACGATCAACAAGACCGGCGCGTTCAAGTTCCGCACAACTAAAGTCGGCAAGGACACCGCGCTCTCGAACATCATCCGTCTTGTGCAGGACGCGCAGGGCAGTAAGGTCCCCATCCAACGCATCGTGGATCGCGTGTCGGCTTACTTCACACCTTCGGTGATGATCCTCGCCATCGTCGGCTTCGTGGTCTGGTACGACTTTGGTCCCGCCCCGGCGCTGACGTATGGCTTGATCGTGGCAGTGACCACGCTGATCATCGCATGTCCATGCGCATTGGGCATGGCTACCCCCATGAGCCTGACGACCGGCATCGGACTCGGCGCACAGAACGGCATCCTCATCCGCTCCGGTGACGCCCTGCAAGCCGCCGAAAAACTCAACGCCATCATCCTCGACAAGACCGGCACGATCACTTTCGGCAAGCCGTCGCTTACAGATGTGGTGCTGGCTTCGGGTCAGAATGAAGCGGACGTGTTACGGCTGGCGGCTTCCGTCGAGAAATCGTCCGAACACCCGCTGGCGCTGGCAATTGTCGAAGGCGCGCAGTCGCGCGGTCTCAAACTGAGCAACGTTGAAACCTTCGATGCCATTCCCGGCCACGGAGTCTCGGCTACAGTGGATGGACGGCGCGTGCTGATTGGCAACCTCAAGTTGATGAACCGCGAAGAGATCGCGCTTGGCGAGTTGGAAGAAAATTCGAAGGCATTGGCTGACGACGGCAAGACTCCAATGTATATAGCGATTGACGACAAAGCGGCCGGCATCATCGCTGTGGCTGACACCGTCAAGGAAGACTCGAAAATCGCCATCGCTGCAATGAAGAAACTCAGGCTGGAAGTGGTGATGATTACCGGTGACAATGAGCGCACAGCCAACGCGATTGCCCGCCAGGTCGGCGTGGATCGCGTGTTGGCGGAAGTCCTGCCGCAGGATAAAGCCTTCAACGTGCAGAAACTGCAACTGGAAGGCAAGATAGTGGCCATGGTCGGCGACGGCATCAACGACGCGCCCGCCCTCGCGCAAGCCGATATCGGCATGGCGATCGGCACCGGCACGGATGTTGCCATCGAAGCCTCGGACATCACCCTCATCAAGGGCAGTCTGATGGGCGTAGTGACCGCCATTCAACTCAGCCGCGTCACGATGCGCAACGTGTATCAGAATCTGGTCGGCGCATTTATTTACAACAGCGCTGGTCTGCCCATTGCATTAGGCGTACTTTACCCGTTCTTTGGTATTTTGCTCTCGCCCCTGCTGGCCGCGCTGGCCATGTCATTCAGCAGTGTGACTGTGATCGGTAATGCCAACCGACTCAAGAAATGGAAGCCATCCTGATTGCTGGTTTTCAAATTGATGTGAACCCTTTATTTGGTAAGGAGAAAAGAACATGAATGAAGATCGCACGAACTATATTCCAGCCTTGCGGTATCAGTGGCTGACCGGTTTCTACGACACTGTGATGGAAGGAATGATGCGCGAAACCGAGTTCAAGCAAGCCCTCGTTCGCCAGGCCCGGGTGGTAAAAGATTATCAGGTACTTGATCTTGGCTGTGGAACGGCAACGCTCACGCTCATGATCAAGCAGACTCACCCTGAGGCAAAGGTCACCGGCCTGGATGGAGATCCAAAGGCTCTCGAAATCGCGAGAGATAAGATCGCCAAATCCGGACTGACCATTACTCTCGATGAAGGCATGGCGTTCAACCTGCCATATACGGATAACTCGTTTGACCGTATTTTCTCCGGTCTGCTCTTCCATCACCTAACCCGCGAGGATAAGGAACGCACCTTGAAAGAAGTGTATCGAGTCCTGCGGCCCGGCGGAGAGCTGCATGTCGCAGACTGGGGAAAGGCCAGCAATGCGCTCATGCGCCTGGCTTTCTTCCTGGTGCAGTTGTTGGATGGTTTCAAGACAACTACCGACAACGTGAACGGTCTGCTGCCGGATTTCTTCAGCAAAGCCGGTTTACAGCAAGTCCAGGAGGCGGCGCGATATGCAACCGTGTTCGGCACGATGGCACTGTATAAGGCCTCGAAACCCGCTAATTAATTCAAAACGATAAAGACGGAAGAATGAATGAAATGTAAATGCTATCCGCCTTCATCCTTCCGAATTGGAGATTACCTATGACCCCCGATAAAATTCTAGTAACAGTACTTGGCTTGGCCGGCATCGCTTTCATCGTCTGGTTTTTCTGGATGGTGAAGAAGCCCGGTGTAAAAGCCACTTTGTCCAGCAGTGGATATCAGGAATTGATGGTGCTTGTGAAAGGCGGTTACACACCCGATGTGATCGTCGTGGAAAAAGGCAAGCCCGTGAGGCTCAATTTTGTCCGCTCAGAATCCGCTTCCTGTTCGGAGATGGTGCTTATCCCGGATTTCAACAAGAGCGCCAAACTTCCCGAAGGCGAGACCGTCCCCGTTGAATTCATGCCCGATAAGACTGGCGAATTCGAGTTCCAGTGTCAGATGGGCATGCTGCGCGGCAAGTTGATTGTTGAGTAAAAAAGGAGATTATCATGAAAGCCAAAGATCCAGTTTGTGGAATGGAAATTGAGTCAGAGAAAGCCTTCGCAAAACGCGAACATGAAGGCCGCACGTTTTATTTTTGCTCGCAGGATTGCGTGAACAAATTCGACGCCGATCCGCATAAATACGGTCACCCGCAGGAGCACCAGCACGATAAAGGACACGACACGCATCATTGAACTTTGCCCGCCTGACAAGTTAATATGCTGGCTGCCGAATGAAACTCAATAACCTTGAATATGCTTTAGTGAACAACGCATTGCGCGCGGCCTCACAGCGATGGATTGAAACGCCGCGGCTGATCGGTCCGCGCGGTTCGCTGGCCGGGAAACGCGTGCTCGAAATCGGCTGCGGGCGCGGGGTCGGGATCGAGATTCTGCTTTCGCTCGAGGCGGATCATGTCACGGGCTTCGATCTTGACCCGAGAATGGTTGCCCTTGCGGCGCAGCGCCTGGCAAAATATGGCGCCCGCGCCCGCGTCTTCGTTGGCGATGCCGAGGCGATTGATGCGCCCAATGCCAGTTTCGATGCCGTGGTGGATTACGGCGTCATCCATCACATCCCGCACTGGCAGCAGGCGCTGAAGGAAATCGCCCGCGTGCTTAAACCCGGCGGCACGTTCTACTTTGAAGATTTACTCAAGGGACTCATCTCAACCTGGCCTGCGCCGATCTTCTTTGACCATCCACAGGCCACCCAATTCTATGGAGGTGAATTCCGCTCGGAGTTGGAAACCACCGGATTGCGTGTGCAAAAGTGGCGTCAATTGGGCAAATTGGCAATAGCGGGACGGGCAAGCACAGCCTCCGCATAAAAGGAATACATAATTATGGACCCTTCACCAAAATTAAGCATCAGCAGATGGCTGCGCTCGAGAACAGGGCTGGCTTTCATTGCCTTCCTCGCGATTGCCGCCTTCTTTTTAATCACTGAGCATAAAGCGCATCTCTATGGAGTTTTGCCATACGCGCTGTTGCTCATATCACTGCTCCTGTGCCTGTTCATCCGCCGCGCGGAGAACGGCAAGAACCTCCAGGATGGTGCTAAATCGGAGGATAAAGAATGAACACCGATGTACCTGCCTATGGACTTTGGCCGCTGGTCATTATCAATGCGGCCATCTTTATTATGTTTGCTTTCAGCTTCTTCAAACCGCACACTGTGCGTGATTGGCGTTCGTTCGGAGCATTCTCAGCCTTTCTGGTGGCGCTGTTCACAGAGATGTACGGCTTCCCGTTAACGATCTATTTACTTTCTGGCTGGCTTGCCAGCCGCTATCCAGGCATTGACCTGCTCTCTCATAACAGTGGGCACTTGTTGCAAACCCTTTTGGGCTGGAAGGGCGATCCCCACCTTTCACCCATTCACTGGTTGAGTGATGGACTTGTCGCGGGTGGGTTTATTCTGATTGGATCCGCCTGGAGTGTGCTTTACCAAGCCCAGCGCGCCCATCAAGTTGCCGCCAGCGGTCCCTATGCTTATCTTCGCCATCCTCAGTATGCTGGTTTCATTATCATCATGCTGGGATTCCTGATTCAATGGCCGACCCTGATTACCCTGATCATGTTCCCCATCCTGGTCACGATGTACCTCAGGCTGGCGCGGCGTGAGGAACGGGAGTCACTGGCAGAGTTTGGTGACGAGTATGCCGCCTATGAAGCGAAAACGCCTGCCTTCCTTCCGCGCTGGAATTTCGTTAGAGAGTCGGTGTGAGGTAAATATGCAAATTGAATTGCTCTATTTTGATGGTTGTCCCTCCTGGGCGAACGGATTAAAAAATCTCGAGGTTGCTTTACAGGAGGAAGGTTTGTCTGCTTCTGTTGAAATGGTGAAAGTGGAAAGCGATGACGAGGCGGCGCGATTGAAATTTCTAGGCTCGCCGCATTTCCGCGTGGATGGTCAAGACTTGTGGCACGAGGAACGTGAAAATTATTCATTGAGTTGCCGCGTCTATCCAACGCCAGAAGGCATCAAAGGTTTTCCAACTGTTGCCATGCTGAGAGGACAACTCAAACAATTCAAAGGAGCATAATATGTTCAATCTACAAATCTTTGTGATTCTTTCAGGAATCGTTCTAACAATTCTCATCGCCTGGTATTTCTGGTTCGCGCCTAAAACGCAGACACGCGTTGCCGTATCCGAGTCTGGCGCGCAGGAAGTGGCTATCACCGTGAAAGGCGGCTACACACCCGATGTGATCGTTGTGCAGAAAGGCCGTCCCGTGCGATTGACGTTTACGCGCCAGGAAAGCGCGGCGTGTTCCGAAAAAGTCCTGTTCCCCGCCTTCAATCAAAACGCATTATTGCCCGAAGGCGAACAGGTGACGTTGGAATTTACACCCGAAAAGTCGGGCGAATTTGGTTTTCAATGTCAGATGGGTATGTTGCGTGGCAAGTTGATCGTGGAATAAAAAAATCGGGCGCAGAGAAATCTCTGCGCCCGCTATCGTTTACGGAATAGGTTACTTCGCTAACGCCGCTCCGCAATAGGGGCAGTTCTTCCAATCAGTCTGCACACCGCGCCCGCAGGAGGGACAAGGATGAGCGGGAGCGGGGGGATTGGTTCAAGCAATATGCGTCTACGTTCCTCGTTCCTCCCTCAGTCCCAGCATCCTGCTCCACATCGCGTCGCGCATCCCGTCGGACATCCGAAGCATAATGGCAAGCATGACGCGGGCATCCGGCGTGGCGACGTAGCGCGCACGGGGATTTCTCGTTGTCAGCGCGCGGAAGATTACTTTGGCCACCGACTCCGGCGTTGAACTCATTCCCTCGGCCTGGTCAATAAAACGAGTCATTGGCACAAAGAATCGGTTGTACGGAGAATTGGTGTTGACAATGTGCTGTTGAGCGCCCTGATTAGCGGCCGCGTTGAAATTTGTACGCACGCCGCCCGGCTCGATCAGGACCACCCGCACGCCGAAGGGCCGCGTTTCCATCCGCAGGGCGTCGCTCATCGCCTCCATCGCGAACTTGCTGGCGTTGTACGAACCGATGAAAGGAATCACAACCCGCCCCCCCATCGTGCTGACGTTAACGACACGCCCTGCACCCTGGGCGCGCATCGTTGGTAGGACGAGTTGCGCCAGCCGCAATGCGCCGAAGGTATTGGTCTCGAACTGGCGGCGGATTTCATCCATGTTGAGTTCTTCCATTGGTCCTGCCTGTGCATATCCGGCGTTGTTGACAAGAGCATCAATGCGTCTGGCCTTTGCCAATACCTCCTGCACGGCGGCGTTCATGCTGGCTTCATCGGTCACATCCAGACGCAATGGGGTAATGCGCTCACTTGTCAAGTTTGTTACCGTCCCCAACTGGCGGGCGGAGGCAAAGACGCGCCAGCCTTTTTCGGCAAGCAGTTGAGCCGTCGCGCGGCCGATGCCGGTTGAGCAACCGGTGATAAGAACTACGGGTTGATTGGAATGTTCATTCATTTTTTATGATCCTTTTTGTGTTTCTGGAGTTTGTGAATTTTTTCCGGGATTACGGACCCGGTTGATTAGCAAAACCGCCAAGCCGATGACGACCAAGGCTATGGAGGTGAGGGCGAATTCAATTTTCACCGCTTCTCAGTCCATCGAATGGCGAAGGGTACTGGGGAGCGAAACCAAGCTCTTCTTTTGCTTTGTGATTGCTGAAGACGAAATCGCTCGAAAACACGTCAACCAGCAACCGGGCAGGGATGGGACTCGATGTTGCCCTCGACAACCACTCGATCACACTGGCCACGATCCTGACCGGTCGAACCGGGATATGCCACCCGTTCAGCCTGACGCCGAAGACCTGCGAGATCGTCTCCAGAAGGATATTCCATGAGATGGGCGTATCGTCCACAATCGTATAAGCGTTCCCAATCGCCTCCTTCTTAATGCCGGTTAGTATCAACGCCTGCGCCACATCGTCCACGTGACCGAAGTGCATGAGGTTGTCGCCATTGCCGAGGATAGGATAGCCAAGACGCTTGTGTTTTTTCGGCCAATTAACGATGTCGCCAATCAGGGGGCTGTGCGTTGCATAGACGGCGGCGGGGCGCACCACTGAAAATGGGAACCCCTCGCGCCGGCATTTCTCGAAGCCGTATTTCTCACCCTCGCATTTGGCTACACTGTGCAAATACCAGGGATATGGCTCATAGTACGTGGGGTCGTTGCGGCGCTGGCGGTTGGTATTGACCGCCACCGTGCTGACGTAGACGAATCGTTTCACCTGAATGGATTGCGAGGCATCCATGAGAGTTTTCGTGGCTTCGAGATTGACGCGGCAAGTCTTTCGGGAAAAGCCGTCCTCTTCCGCCAGGTGATAGACCAGGTCCACTATCCTAGTGTTCAATGGTGCAGATATACTCATCTGCTCCCCAAGCCGCGCAACTTCGCCGTTCAAGTAGTCAATCTCGGTTGGGCGGCCGCGCCGGACGCTTTGCAGGGTCGAACCCAAATACGGCCACCTGGTTTCTATGCGGCGGGCCATGCTGGCAAGCAGGCGCGCCGCCAAACCTGTCGGCAACCAGGCAATCAGCCTGATCAGGCTGACGGGCATGCGGGAAAGTGATGCCAGTCGGATGTTGGCTCGATCGACGACGCGCAATCCCTCGCGCATCAGATTCACAGCCAACCGACCCAGGTAGGGATCAGCAGAAACCTGGCTGACCGTACAATCGGTTAGGGCAGGCAAAGCATTGTTTAAGTTAATGATCAACTTGAGCCAATGTGCCCCACGGATATTGTTGGATGTGCGGGTGAGGACGGCCCGGCTCAAGACGCGGGTGATCACGTCTACCTGGGAATCTCTTGAACCGAAAGGTCGGCCTATGACCAGAGCGCCTGGCTGAAGGATAGTTACCATGCCGGGGGTAAGATATGTAGCGCCTACAAATACCACAGCGCTGATAATCTGGTTGCGAGGCAGGATTTCGGCAACCAATTCATCGCTACGCACTCCGTTCTGGAGCGTCAATAAGGGCGCGTTGGCTAGAGATGGCAAGTTGTCGCGCACGGCGGCTACAGCATCCTGGGTCTTGACCGTCAGCAATGCCAGATCAGGACGAAAGTCCAGGCTTGTGGCGGATTTGACCGGTACCATGAACTCCCCAAGGCAACCGTCCACTTGCAAACCACCCTGGCGGTGAATGGCCTCCACGTGCGCCGGGCGGCCAATCAGAGTGACTTCATGCCCTTGGCGAGCCAGCAAAGCTCCCAATGTGCTACCGATTGCCCCGGCACCAATAATCGCAATTTTCATTTCTTATATCCTTTCTCGATATCTCGAATCTCGTTATCTTATGACAGATACCTTTTGGCCTCATAACATTTCACGGTCTCTTGTATGCCTGCTTCCAGGCGGACTGCTGGATCGAATCCCAGTTCGCGCTTGGCTTTGGAAATGTCGAAAGCGCGAGTGGCGGCGAACTCTCGCACGACTTCACGGACCAACTCGGCCCCTAGTCCGCTCAAAATTTAATGGGGGCATCGAGGCTTGACCGGCGAACGAGGCATCTTATCCGTGCCCCTTTTTCTACCAGGTCTTTTGCCAGGTGCGAGCCGATGAAGCCGGTCGCGCCGGTGAGCAAATATTTTTCGTTGTTCATTGACATTCTATTTTCCCTTTTTACGGAAGAGGTTATAGATAACGGCTGCATCCAACAGGATAGCCACCGCGGCTGCGCCCAGCGCGTTCAGGTAGCGAAAGATAACGATCTCTGCGACGTAAATGGTTATCTGTAAAAGCAAGCCAATTACGGTGACAGGTCTTCCCCAATCCTGCCGCCTGAGCAACCCGGCGCAACCTGTGAGCATCACGACCCCGGTCAGGAAGTTCGCCAAGGCCTTGACTTGAAAAGCCGCGTCGCTGGCCGATGGTGGGATGTCAACATGCAGGGCGCGCAGTCCCGCTATGTTTTCCCACAGAAAAATAGTGGGAACATACACCAGGCTGATGATCAGCAGATAGAGAACGATCCACCGATGAGCGGCGCGATTTTTCATTCTTGTTCCTCTGCATTGCTACAATCGCCAGAAAAAGTAACAGAGAATTGGCAAAGTCACCCAAGCCGCGGTTTCGTTTGCCAGTCCTTCTCGTAATTGAAAAACGCCCTGCCTCGTGGGGTAGCCGCGCAGGGTGGGTAACAAGCGCGGCACAGCTCGGAAATATTTTTCATATTCCTCGCCGAAAAGCCCCCGCAGATAGGATTCTTCAAAAGGAATTACGTTGCTGTAGACGAAGGCGTAAGCCGCCCAAGCGATGGGCAGGGCGTACCACAGGCCAGACATCGCCGCTATGGCCGTGATGATGATCAGATTGCCCAAATACATGGGGTTGCGCACATGAGCGTAGGGACCGGCAGTCAGCAAGGCTTCGGCGCGGGTCTCACGCTGGCGGGCGACTGTTCCCACAAAACCAGCCGCCCAGGTGCGAAAGATTTGTGCACTGACAACGATTGCCAGCAACAAGAGGTAGATCGGCAGCGGCACATCCGACCCTGTCCGTTGCTTGAGCCATAGGATCAGTAGTTGCGCGACCAGGAGATAGAGACCGCGCGTGCCGTAGATAAACCGACGAAATTCCAGCATTATCCTTTGTCCTTGCTTTGAATCATCTTGCGGTAGAGTTTGGCTCGCAACAGTGCATGAACCAGATCAGCCGTTTCCTTGAGTTGTTGGGCGCGTTCGATTGACGGATTATCATTGCCCGCCAGTTTTCGGAACATATTGAATTCCTCCTGTACGAGGGCGTGCATAGCCTTTCCCAGCTGTGCAAAATCATCTATAACGGCGTTCAGTTTCAATTCCCGCGCGACCAGTTCCGCCATTTTTAGATCATCCTCATCGTAACGAAGTCCATTGCCGTTGACGTAAGGGAAGAGCAGACCCATCTCCTCTAGGCGGAGGATGTCGGCGGGGGAGAGGCCGGTGCGCTTGGACAGTCCCTCGCGGCTGAGGGGCGTGAAATCGGGATCGTAACTGAGCGGGGTGTACAACGATTCAAGGAAGGCCATCTCCGCCTCGGTGTTTTTCGCCTGCTTCAATTTGCCCAGCATGTGGCGAATGGTTTCCAGCGGATAGTAGCGCTGGGCTTGCAGGCGCTTGATCAGGCGAATGCGGGCAATGTCCTCGTCGCTATAAAGCCGGTGTCCGCCCTGGGTTCGCTGGGGTTGAAGCAGGCCTTCCTTTTCCAGGAAGCGCAGGCTGCTGTGGGTGAGATCGGGGAACTCGGCTTGCAATTGTGCCAGAGTTTCGCTTATGGTGTAGTATTTTGGTTCTGTCATTTTTACTCCTAAATATAAACTTTAACTTTAGGTTTATTGTAAATAAATCTCAAGTTGTTGTCAAGGTTTAGTTTATGTATGGAATCCAACCCATCCTGAGAATTAGAAGCCAATCAGCCCTTGACAAAATAATAATTGTTTGTATAATACAAATATATGTAAGTGCAAGTTTTCAAGGAGCATTATTCATGAGTACAAGCCCCCTCGATGCCTTTGCCATCAATTTACAACACCAGGTTTACCGCCTCGTCAGAGAATACGAACTCTGTGATCAGATGTGCATGGGGCAGTATCGCGTGACGGCTTCCCAAGGTTACACAATGCTCACCCTCCCGGAAAGCGAAAGCATGACGATGAACGCGTTGAGCGAAGCCATGGGGTTGGCCAACAGCACGATGACGCGCATGATTGACCAACTGGTTGGCAAAGGCTTTGTCCGCCGCGAGGCTGACGAGGAGGACCGCCGCGTGGTATGCGTCAGTCTCACCGCGCAAGGACAGGAAACACGACGCAACCTGGAACAGGCACAGCAATATTTCTTTGGACAGGTGCTGACTGAAATTCCGCAAGATGAGCGGCATATCTTCCTCCAGGTTTTGGAGCGGATCGTTGCAGCTATCGAAAAAGTGCGTAAGAATGGTTGTATCCCTTGAGCGCGCGTATGGACGCTCTTTTTTTGTCCATATATTTAGTATATACAAATAATGTAATAAGCAAATAAAGGAGATAAAACTAATGAAACTTGATTTTGGCCGTAATGAAACAGCGGTGGGCATTGTGATCATCACCGGCAGTTGCTGTATCCCCGGCATGGCTCCCTTGGATGAGCAAGCCCATCGTATTGTCGAGCAGGCCATTTCCAAAACAGGCGTGGCTGCGCAGGTGAAATTGTTGCCAGCCACCACTGCGTATATGGGAGGCGCGCCGAAAGATGTGATTGCGCAACTCATCGGAAAATACAATCAGTCCGGTCAGATTGGGCTGCCAGCCATTCTGATCAACGGGAAAGCCATCTCGTTTGGCGTGCCAGAAATCGGGCAAATCGAAGCCGCGCTGCTTCAGGCCGCAAATATCACTCATCAGGAGAAAGCCAATGGATAATCAACTCATTAATCTCATGTCACCCGACGGGGGAACCAAATACCTGTTCTTCGGCGGTAAAGGCGGCGTTGGCAAGACCACGCTCGCTACAACGACTGCCGTGTGGTTTGCCGACCACGGTTACAAAACCACCATTGTCTCTACCGACCCCACCGTGAGCCTCTCAGCCATGTTCGGGCAGGAGATCGGTGGCGAGTCACGGGTTCCCATCCGCCACGTATCCAACCTGTGCGGACTCAATATCAACCCCAACGACGCCAAAGGTGTTTTCCAGAAACGCCTGAACAGCGTGATGGGACAGATGACCGGAACGTTCGGCGGCGACATCGTCAGCACGCCCTGCGCCGAGGAGATGGCGACATTCGATCAATTCGTAACCTTTCTGGAGGAACCGGACAGTGACGTGATCGTCTTCGACACTGCACCCACCGGCAAGACCTTGCGAGAACTTGCCATGCCGTTCGATTGGGCTGGTTTCCTGCAAAAGCAAATCCAGGATGGTAAGGAACTGGCGCGCCTGATGAACATGGGTGACGATTCTTTCGACAAACTGGAACAGGATAAACGCCGCTACGAGAACGCCCTGGATGTTTTACGGAATCGCTCCACCACGGTCTTCAATTTGGTTCTGCTACCAGAGCGACTGCCCATTGAGGAGACTCACAGCGCTATCACCGGTCTTGACCGGCTCGGCATCCCGGTTCAATCGCTGGTGATCAACCAGTGCATCCTGCCGGAGGTCATCGAAGGCAATCGCTTTTTGGAAGCAAGGGCCAATTTGCAAAGCCGTTATTTGGATGAGATCGAAAATCGCTTCAACGGTCTTACCCGGGCGCGTTTGCCGCTGTTGGATCGCGACGTTTCGGAACTTTCCACCCTGCGGCAGGTTGGTGAGGTGCTGTATGGCTAATAATAACGATCAAATCAGCCGAGTGATGAGGTCAAAAGAAGAGGCCAAGTTCAAAACTTTGGATACAGCCAGGATGTCGTATTGGGGCATTCCAGTGGAAATCGTCGTGGCACAAAAACCATGAAGGAAAATTCACAGATGGCTAATTTTTCCTCTCCTTCCAAACCATCCAACCGCCGATTGCTCGCCGTCTTTGCTCATCCGGACGATGAATCGTTTGGCCCTGGCGGCACCCTGGCTCTTTACGCTCATCGAGGAGACGAAGTCTATCTGATCTGCGCCACGCGCGGTGAAGTAGGGGAAGCGCCGCCCGGCTTCAATGGATTCGCTTCGGTCGGCGAGATGCGTGAGGATGAATTGCGCCGCGCGGCATCGGTGCTGGGTTTGAAAGCGGTGCGCTTTCTCGATTACCGTGACTCGGGCATGCCTGGCTCGCCGGATAATCATCACCCACACGCCCTGGCTGCAGCTTCATTGAACGAGGTTGCACAGCAAGTGGCTGGCTATATCCGGGAGATTCACCCGCAGGTTGTCATTACATTCGATCCGATTGGAGGTTATCGCCACCCAGACCATATCGCTATTCATCGGGCAACCGTGGAAGCCTTCAACATGGCGGGAGATCCCAATCGGGATATCAATGGCTTGCCACCCTATTCTCCCAAGAAACTGTATTACTCCACATTCTCACGCCGCTTCTTACGCGGGGTAGTGCGTTTCTTGCCGTTGTTGGGACAGGATCCGCATCGTTTTGGTAAGAACAGGGATATTGACCTGGCTTCGCTGGTGGAGAGTGATTTTCCCATCCACGCAACGATTTCGATTCGCGAGGTATTGCAGCTGAAAGAACAGGCCTCTGCCTGTCATGCCAGCCAGGGTGGCGGGTTCAGCGGACCTGTGAGATGGCTGCAAGGCTGGCTTGGAAGAAACGATACGTTTATGCGCGCGATCCCGGCTATGCCTCCTCCGCACATGGAACGAGATTTATTCGAAGGAATAGAACTTTGACAAGCTCCTGAAATTACATTCCGAAAAAGGAGAATTCAAAATGATCATCTCTGGTGAAGACGTACTCGAAATGAGCGGCGTTGAAACTCTGCACCCCGGGGGCTTTGACTTGAGCAACCGCATCGGGGAGGTGGTGAACTTCACCCCTTCCACCCATGTGCTGGATGTTTCATCCGGCAAAGGTGTGTTCGCCTGCCTGTATGCGAAGGAATTTGGCTCCCGAATCACCGGGCTTGAATTCAACCCACACTTTGTTGACCTTGCCAGAAAAAGGGCGCAGGAGGAGGGTGTCACCGATAAAGTCGAATTCAAGGTGGGCGACTCCAGAAAATTACCCTTTCAGGATAATGAGTTCGATGTGGTTATCAACGAATGCGCCGTCGGGCTGACCGCCATCAACGCACCGCAGCGTGTGCTGGATGAAATGGCGCGGGTGACCAAACCCAGCGGCACGCTTGTGATCCACGAAAGCACATGGCTCAAGAATTTGTCCGCAGAAGAAAGACGGGATGCTTCCATGCGTTTGGGGACAACGCCGTATAGTGTGAATGAATGGAAGCAGATGCTGGTCAAAGCCAGGGCGGTTCCAAAGATGGTTGAAGATTGGTCGGGAATGGAGAACGCGTTGAAGATAAGACCCGGTCTCAAATGGGTCCCCAATAGCACCCCCGCCGATATTTTCACCACGCGGGAAAAACTCAACTTGGTCCCCCGCCTGCTCTCAAAATACGGGATTGGTCCCGTGCTGGAACTGATCCGCAGCCAAAAGCGCCTCGTTCGCTATCAGACGGAGGGCTATGTGGGGTATGCCTTGATCGTTGCTGCGAAAGAGTAAGTGATCGAGTCAATCACTTTGCCAGAGGCTAAAAACAGCACGCCCGTTTACTTGTGGGCGTGCTGCTTTTTCTTTTTGCCAGGCGAAAACAAGGCAATCCCAACTGGTTGATTTTGCAAAGAGATCAATTTTCCGAATTGCGACTGAAGCAGCCAAGCGCTGAAACAATGTTATAATATTTTCGGTTCTTTCGGAAAAGGAAAAATGACTAACCTAACAAGACGCCAGCAGGAAGTGTTGAACAAATTTTTAGATCTCTACCATGAAGGCGGAGAGCCGGTTCATTACGGCATTTTGGCTGAACACCTTGGCGTGGGACGGGTAAGCGCCTATGAAATGTTGCGGCTATTGGAAAAGCATGGTCTGGTTGAGGCAGAATATCAGCGGCCTGAGGAAACGAGCGGGCCTGGTCGTTCAACGGTGGTTTTTCGCCCAACCCTTTCAGCTACGAGACGCTTGAGGTTGCTTGCCGGAAAAGATTTTCGCGGTCAGGAAGAATGGGAACAGGTCAAAACGCGCATTTTACATCAGCTCCAGAATTCCCAGAATAAAGACCACGAGGCACTTCTGGATGAGTTACTCGAATACGTTCCTGATCAACCGGTATCTCTTTCTCATCTTGCAGAGATTGCAACGGCGATCTTGATTAACTTGAACTTTCTGGAAGCAAAAGAGGAAGTAGCAAATGTGCAAAGCGTCCTATCAAAAAAGGAGTTATCTGGCGTTTCAGGCCTGAGCGCGCTGATGGGCTTGGGCATCAATTTTGCCATCTCAAAGCGACTGTATTACCGTTTGGGTAATTTATTGTTGAGCAGAGCCAGCCAGATTCTGTCAGCAATAGCAACACTTAACTCTGAAAGATTGAACCGCTTGGGAGACTTGCTTCGCGAGGTGGCACGTTCCCTATAACCCTATAATATGTAGGATGCTCATTTTTTTTGCCTAATTTTTTCGGTTTATTCGGAATTCCAACATGGCTCTTGTTTTATATAGAGTTCAGGTGACACACTGAGAACGGCGTATTGCTGAACTAACAAAGATAACCTAATCTGGAGGTAGGATTTGAAAATCCGCTATCTTGGTCATTCCTGCGTTGAAATCATCGGAAGGCACCATATTTTGATTGACCCCGACTTCACCCGCAATCCGGATCCGGGTGTGGAGTACATCTGTATTACCCATGCACACAAAGATCACATTGGTCGTGCGGCTGATGTTCCGGAGGGACTCTTCCTCGCCGCGGCGGATGTCTGTGAAATCGCGGCCAGCCTCGGGGTCTCGCGTGAGCGCCTGCGCCCTGTTGTGCCGGGCGAGCAAGTTGCCAACATCCAAGTCCTGCCAGGTTATAGCCGTGTCAACGATCCGATCTACACTTTTTTCTCCCTTCTTTTTCGATGGCGGTTCCCCGATCCGGGCGGCACACCTCTTTCCTTTATTGTTCAGGATGAAGCAGATTTGTTGCATATTGGTGATGCTCATGAAGCGCGGCTCCCAACCTGCCCCGACATTCTATGCCTGCCCTGGCGGGCTATGCCACTAGGTTCCAAACGATATGAGGATGATTTGATTCGAATGGCATCCCGCTTTGCGGCGCCTTACATCCTGCCCATCCATTACGATCTGCCCGGTAGCGAAGCCGACCCGCGCCAGATCACACGGCGCATTCATGCGTCTGTGCTTGATGGAAAGGAATGGTACGGTTTCCACGAAAAGAAAATGGAGGATGAATTATCTAGCGGCGGCCTATCCCATCGTCATCATCCCGGGACACAATAATTCGATCTTCCTGTTCGACGGGATGAGTGCGGCTCGTAAACATCCAAAACTTGTTGATCGGCAACGTACGCGGCATTGGTTGGTGAGTCCGTTGCAAAAAATAACCTCACTTCACAAAAGGAGAAACGAACATGAAAAAGCAAAAAGTCGCGGTTGTTACCGACGGGGCTAGTTCTCTGACCCCCGCCATGGGGAAAGAACACGGCCTGCATGTTGTACCCGTCTATGTGACATTTAATGAACAGACATATCGGTCCGGCGTTAATCTGGATGCGGCAGAATTCTACCGTCTGCTACGCTCCAACAAGAAATTACCTGTCACTGCCCAACCCACTGCTCAGGATTTTGTAGACTTATATACCAAGCTGGCAGAAGAGGTGGATGAAATCGTGACAGTGGTCGTCTCCCATCACATGAGCGCCACGCTTCAGTCTGCGCTGATGGCGAAGGAGCAGTTCAAGACCGTTCCCGTGCATGTGAGCGATTCTGAATCGGTCTCGCTTGGGCTAGGGATGGTGGCGATCGCTGCGGCCCACGCGGCCATGCATGGTCAAGACGCGCAACAGGTTATCCGGTTGGTGGAGCGCATCAAGCAATCCATGAACGTGGTGTTCACTGTAGAAACGCTTGAATACTTGCAAAAGGGTGGTCGCATCGGTGGCGCGACAGCTTTCCTGGGCTCAGCATTGAACATCAAACCCATTCTCCATGTTAAAGATGGGCGTATTGAGCCGCTGGAACGCGTGCGCACACGCAAACGCGCGGTTGCCCGTCTGCTGGAATTGGTGGAAGAGAAGGTTGGTAAATCCGAAGCCCATTTCGCTGTTCTGCATTGTGAGGCAGACGAGGCAGCACATGAACTCGGAGAACAGGTCAAAGCAAAATTCAAATGCGCCGAACTGGTAATCGCCGAAGCCGGGCCGGTAATCGGCACACACGCCGGACCGGGAACCCTGGGGTTAAGCTTTTACCCTGTACCAGGAGTGTGATAGCAAAAACACCACTAATCCAAAGCGCAACAAAACTGTTTACAGAGAGCCGGGTCATACGCGGCCTATATTCCCGAAGCAAACCAAGCCGCATGCACGTTTAGAAAAATCGGCAGAGAAATCTCTGCGCCCGCTATCGTTTACGGAATAGGTTACTTCGCTAACGCCGCTCCGCAATAGGGGCAGTTCTTCCAATCAGTCTGCACACCGCGCCCGCAGGAGGGACAAGGATGAGCGGGAGCGGGGGGATTGGTTCCGCCGCCAATTGTCCGCACGAGCCAGGCGATGCCCAATACAGTCAACACGAGAAAGCCAATGGGGATCAGCCACATGAAGAACATGCCGCCCATCATCCATGGGCCCATCATTCCCCATCCGCCATAGCCCCAATTGCGATAGCCCCACCCACCCAGCAGGCTTGTGCCGATCATCAAGATGACCAGGGCAATGATGACGGTCACAACAACCGTAGTCCAATTAATTTTATTCATTGATCACTCCTATAAGATTCGTTCTATGAAGAAACACCTCAGTGCCTAATGATGGGCTGGTTGTTTTTCTGCTTCACCGAGTGGGGAGCCGCAATACGCGCACGCACTCCAATTCGGATCAACCTTTTGTCCGCAAGCGGAACACTCTGATGTTTTGAGATTCATGCCGCAGTTCGGACAAAAAGCAAAACCCTGTTGCAAAGAAAAGCCACAGTGAGCGCATTGCCGTCCGCTGAAGGCAGACATGACATTGGTTTGCGGCGTAGAGGCGGGTTGGGAGGAGGTCTGGTGTCCCTCATGATCCATTGCCGCATGCATTAACATACAACCACACATAGTCGTTCTCCTTTCAAAAATTTTTCCAATTTACGTTTCTTTACATTCTCCCATGCTGATGTAAAGATTTGATAAAGAATGTACGAAGGTAGATTAAATGCTGATCGGTATGCCGAGCGTTCTGCCGCCAAGCGACAGGGCCAGGCGCAGTGTCTCGCGTTTCAAGCCGCGGGGAGACAACCACCACTGCTCGAACAACACTTTGCCGAGATGCCAGGATTTGCCAATCTTGTGGAGTTCGATCTGCGGCGACGGTTCGGCGAAGAAATTGCCATACGCGAATCCTGCCATACTTTCACCGGCTTCCAGCATACAGTAGCCAACGCCCGGGAAATTGTCTTGCACGCTGGTTCCCTCGATTTCAGCGGCGATGCGACGCGCAACTACTTCCGCTTGTACATGGGCAAACACGCCGGCTTTTGGCAGCATCATGGGCACATCAGGCTTCCAGTGTCCGGGAATGGAAATGGCTGTCGCGTCACCGATCGCGAATACATTTTTGTGCTCCGTCTGGAGGGTAGCGCGATCCACGGGGATCCAGCCAGCCTCATTGGTCAGCCCGGCTTCCTGGGCGATGCGCGGCCCACGGTGAGGCGGGACGGCAACCAGCAAGTCGTAACGGAATGATTCCTTCCCATCGAAGAGGATCTCATGTGCAGTTGAATCCACTTGCGTCAATTTATGCAATGGATGAAAGGTAACGCCTCGATCCGAAAGCATTTGTTTCACTGCATCGCCCAGGGCGGGTCCCCCCACCGGCATGGGCTGAGGCTCCGGCGTGAATAAATGTACCTCAGTGCTGTTGTTCAAGCCGCGCTGACGGAGTGCATTGGCAATGAGCATGGCACCTTCATGCGGCGCGCCGGGGCATTTATAGGGCAGGGCGCTTACAACCACAGCCGCCTTCCCGCCGGCGAAGTTTCGCAAAGTATCGCGCAGTTTCGTCGCTCCATCGAACGTGTAATAGGTCTGCGCGCTCTCCGCCAAACCGGGGATGGCGCCGGGGGCTAGTTCCGCGCCGAGAGCAACGATAAGATAATCGTAATTCAACGTCTGCGCGCTGGTCTGCACGCGGCGATTCGACAGGTCAATCGCCTGCGCTTCAGCCAGAATCAACTCGACGCCGGGGCGGAGGAGTAGGCACACATCCCGTGTGATCAGTCCCGGCTGGCGGTCACCAGTCATCAACCACAGGAAGGAGGGCGCAAAAGCATGCTGAGGATTCTTCTCGACCAACACGATGCGGTGTTCATTCGGAAGGAGACGCCGTAGTTCGTTGGCGGCAACCAACCCGCCGATGCCTCCGCCCAGGATTAGTACGGTCTTAACAGTCATGACTTCACCTCTGAGTTTCAACTAATAGTATTGACCGATAGCAGAATATTGCCCGCAACACGAAGCGCGTCGAAGGGACAAGCGGGGATGCACAAACGGCAGTCGTAACAGCGTTCGATGTCAATGTAGGGCAGTTCGTCAAGATCAATCCGCATGATGGCGCGTACTTTGCAGGCTTCAGCCGCCAGGCAGCGGCGGCAGGCGCGGCAGTTCTCAGTCTGAAGTTGGATGCGAATCTCTCTCGCCACAGATTCCTCGTGTTAAAACACCAGCACCTTGTCGGCTGCCAATGTCCAGTCGGTGAGCAATTCCATGCTCCCGTTTTGGATGTTTTCGATTAATACGCCCTGCCCGAGACCTCGGGCTTTCTGGCATGTGCCTCAGGTTGCCACCTCACCGCGTTTCGCCAGCGACTTCAACATGCGTTCAACGTTATAGTACCCCTCGGGTGTTTTCTGCCCTGCGATGGCGCAATTGACGCCGTCACCCATCAGGAACACGCGTAGGCTGGCATCCGCGCGCTTGACCAGATTCAACGCCAGGCGCAGCGCGTTGTAGGGACGCTCACTGCCATAGGGTGAATCGTTAATGATGAACAGGTAATTTGTTGTTTTATATTCCGTCATGAAATGGATTCCCTTTCTGTTAGTTTTCTCTGACCAGTTTAGCGCCAGTCTCCAGATGTTCCAGCAGTACCTGCCGCATCAGATCGCAAGCCTTTACGATTTTTGGATTGCTCAACTTGTAGAAAACGTTCAGTCCTTCGCGGCGCGTCGTGACGATGCCCATCTGCCGCATGATTGCCAAATGTTGCGACAGGTTCGCCTGGCTGATTTTCATAGCCTCTGCCAGCGCAGTTACTGACAACTCGCGGGCGCGCAATTTGTCTATAATTTCCAG
>Ga0082335_1003052_pt1 | contig 28708 bp, 26 predicted proteins | sample Subgrocontami58m_FD_72375 | JGI IMG/M metagenome (GOLD analysis project Ga0082335, IMG submission 72375) | Subsurface groundwater microbial communities from S. Glens Falls, New York, USA - GMW37 contaminated, 5.8 m (SPADES assembly) (version 2) ...
TCAGGGCGCCACCGAGAGTTCGATAACGGCAACGGGGGTTGCCAAATTTGATCGAAAATCCCGAGTCCGACAGGCTGCTAGGCGGCCGCCGCCCGCCGATTGGCCTTTCCGACGATATAAGCGACGCCTTCCGGTCCCACCTTCGTGGTATGCTGGCAACCCTCCACCACCTCGCAGTGATCGCCCGCCGTGAATTTTTCCGCTTTCCCGTCCCTGGTCACGGTGATCTCGCCGCCCAGGACCATGATCCGCACGTCGAAATCATGTGCGTGCAGATCTTCCGCGAAATCCGGCTTCTGTCCTCCATGAATGACATCGAAACCCTCGCGGCGCAGGTCGCTTTCGAACGCCTCGCGGGTGAGCGGTCCGTTGCGGCGGCGGCCCGAGAGCAAGGCAACGCCTTCCGGCCCCACATGTTCGGCATGCATGCAGCCCGTCGGGACCTCGAAACACTGTCCCGTCCGGAAGGTGGTCGGATTGTTGTCTCGGGTAATGGTGATCTCGCCGCCCAGGACAAATGCCTTGGCGTCGAAGTCATGGCAGTGATTGGGCGCGATCAGGTTCGGCTTCACGCTGCTGTTCACGACGCGATAGCCCTCGCGCCGCAGGTCCGCTTCGAACTCGGTCTTGTCCATAGCCTTTACTCCTTGCCTGGATGGCCGGAATGTGCGTTATGGAGGACATGTTGTCAACTATAGAGGACGAAGTCAGTCTGCGCACGGGTCGCGCCGTCAAGCAGCAGCGCGAGGCGGCTGGCTTCAGCTTGCGGGTATTGGCTGCGCGTAGCGGCATCTCATCCTCGATGATTTCGGACATCGAGCGTGGAACAAAGTCGCCGACCGTCACCACCGTGGTGCGGCTCGCCCAGGCGCTGGGAGTCAGCGCCGCTGCCCTGATCGACGGAGGCACCAACCCGGCGCCGCGTATCCGCGTCCTTCGTCGCGGCGAGGGACCTGGCGGTGAGCACCCCGCCCATTGGGAAAGCCTGGCACCAGTCGCCCCCGGCAGCCGCATCGACTTCGTGCGCTATCAGATTCCTCCGGCCACCGTCCTGGGCCCGTCGACCGCCCATGCTCCCGGCACGATCGAGCATATGCACGTAGCCGCTGGCACCGTCCGCGTCACCGTGGGCGACGAAACGGCCGACCTTGCTGCTGGCGACGGCTGTAGCTGCCGCACCGACGTCCCGCATGGTGTCGAGAACCCCGACCCGTCGGTCGAGGCGCTAATTTACCTGATCGTCGAGCGGGGTTGATCCCGCCTGCTGGCGATCTGACCGCGAAGGAACGAGCGGTTGAACGAGCCATTCATCCTTGGACCAACGCCGGTCGGTGAGGATGTGGGGCCTCGGCGCCCTACCATGGATGGGGAGAGACGATCGGGACGAGGTGCCACCCGCCTTTTGCCGTCCAGTCCGGTGGATAACCGCAAAGACCATGCCCCGGCAGCATGCGCGCGCCCCTGCCCTGCCACGATCAGCACCACGATAGCACCCTAGCTCGGCTCGGTGGCTGGGGACGAAGGTCATCGTCGGAAGCCCACTCGAACCTCCGAAGCGTTCGGCCAACACCGGCTGGGCCAAGGCAGGAGGCATCAGGTCTACAGGCGACACAATCCTCCGGCACCGCAGCAAGGAAACGTGGCGCCTCGCGGATGGGGCGCAGTGCCGGCGTTTGTTGGCGGTCACTCGTCTGATACAGGGCGGGCAGATCCCCGGACCGGGTATTCGGCGGACATGCGACGTCTGGCCGGGAGGGGATAATGGCTGGCCCCGGGTCGGGTGACCCGGACTGGCACCAGTCCGGGCCCCGGGCTTCAGGCGGCGGAAATGCGGGCGATTTCGACCAGGTCCTCTGGCGACAGGACCCAGGATCCGGCCTTGACGTTCTGTTCCAGTTGTTCCGGCCGGGTCGCGCCGGCGATGACGCTGGCGACCGGGGCCCGGGCCAGCAGCCACGAAAATGCCAGTTCCAGCATGGTGTGGCCGCGCTGCTCCACGAAATCCCCCAGACGTTCCGCGATCCCCCAGTTCCGTTCCGTCAAATACCGTTCGGCCAGGCGTTGCGTGCCGGCCAGGCGCGTTCCCGGCGGCATGGGCGCGTTGCGGCGATATTTTCCGGTCAGCAGCCCGCTCGCCAACGGAAAAAAGGGCAGCATGCCCATCCCATATTTCCGCGCCGCGGGCATCAGGTCGGCTTCCGGCTTGCGGAAGATCAGCGAATATTCGTCCTGGCAGGAAATGAACGGGTTCAATCCATTCGAGCGCGCGGTCCAGGCGGCCTCCACCAACTGCCACGCCGGAAAGTTGGAGCAGCCGATGTAACGGACCTTGCCCTGATGGACCAGGTCGTCCAGGGCGCGCAACGTCTCCTCGATCGGGGTGAGCGGGTCGGGCTGATGCATCTGATACAGGTCGATCCAGTCGGTCTGCAGCCGGCGCAGGCTGTCTTCCACCGCCTGCATGATGTAGCGGCGCGACCCGCCGATCTTCACGCCGACATCGTCCATCGGCATGGCGAATTTGGTCGCCAGGACAATGCGCTTGCGGTCCTCGCCGAGGATCTGGCCCATCAGCGACTCCGATCCGCCACGCTCCCCATAGGTATCGGCGGTGTCAAACAGGGTGATGCCGAGATCGAGCGCCTTGTGGATGACCGCGCGCGTGGCTTCCAGATCGATGCGTCCGCCGAAATTGTTGCAGCCGAGACCAATGGCCGAGACGCGGAGGCCGGACTGGCCAAGATTGCGGATTTCCATGGAACGATGCTCCGGGCGACGTGGCGACCGCGACAGCATAGGGCCTGGGTTGCGGACCTGTCATCCATGGATGCCAGGGGGGATGCCAGGGAGATACCATGGGGTGAAGAGCCGCCGGCGCCCGGGTGTCTCGTGCCGAGCGCTGGCGACCGGTTCGATCTACCCAAGGTGACGGGAGAATTGCTTCCGACGAGCCAGGAAAACAATGCCGGTCAGAATACAAACCAAGGTGGACGGCTCCGGTATCGGGCCGGCAAGCTGGGCAATGGTCGCCACCCCGATCCTTGTGATGTCCGAGGCGTAGGCGAAGTCCAGATAGTCAATCGTATCCGTAATCTTGTGATAGTTCGGGTTGTACGAGGGGATGGCGCTCGGGGGCGCCTCGATCGCGAAGGCCGACGATGAGCCGGGGAACTGGCTGGAATGAAAGTAGTAATGGTCACTGCCGTAGATATTCGAATAGGAAATCTGCGTGTTCAGGGACGTATAGACATTGGCGTTTGCCACCATGGCGTTGACCAGCGCTGAATTGCCGGCGAGGAACACGTTCTTGGGCGACGCCGTTCCGGAATAGGCGATCATGTCGAAGTTCAGCATGCCGACGACATTCTCGCCATTGGCCCGCGCCTCGGTCGCATAGGCCAAGCTGCCCCTCAGGCCTTGTTCCTCGGCGTTGAAGCCGATGAACTTGATCGTCGCATCGAACACGGATTGGGCCAGCGCCTTGGCAATCGACAGCACGGCGGCCATGCCGCTGGCGTTGTCGTCGGCCCCGGGTGCGTGATGCGCGGGATCCGGGGAGGTCGAGTCCATATGTGCGCCGACGATATAGACATTTCCCGGATTGGTCCGACCCGGCAGGGTCGCCACGACATTGTTGTAGGTGCCGCCGCCGTATGAGAACGGATCGTAGGCGACGCTCAGGCCGAATCCGGCGAACTCATTGTAGATATAGCTCAATGCCGCGGCATTGCCGGCTGTGTTGAAATATCGGGTTTCGAAATCCTGCAGGGTTTGGACATAGGTTGTGTATTGCGATTGCGATATTTGGCTGACGAACTGATCAACCGGAGTCGCCCAGGCTGCATTTGGCACGACAAGGGCAAGAGCAAGCAGCCCGGCCCGCCAATGATGGCCGCTATCCGTTGTTCGCATCGCGCTGGCTGGAAGCGTGGTACCGCTTGAATGGGTTCTCGACAGCACGGTTCGACCTCCAATGTATCGTCATCAAGAGTCATCGGTCCGTTGCGGTCGGACGCTCCTTGGCCAGAATGCCGATTGCGTGAGCGACGGCAGAGCCGCCCACATCATCATCGGGATGCATTGTGGCTGACGTCGGTCACCCGCCAGGCGGCACCCACGGTGGCGCCCCTTGGGATGATCGTTCGACGTCTTGAACTCCGGCCAACAACCTATCGTGGATGCGGGCCAGCTTCAAGGCAGCACCGCCCCGGACGTTTTGACAGTATTTTTGACGCCGCCGGTCGGCAACGGTCCGGCTTTTGACGGCTGTTTCGCAGCGTCATTGACGGTTCGAATGCTGTGGTCGGAGCGCTTCAATCGGGGAGCAGGCACGCCGCCGGTGGTTGCAACGTCACCCGTATCCGTCGGCAACAATGGAACCGCACCACAATGAACGACATGCCCGTATTGACGACACCCAATGCCACTGAGCGCTATCTGCAAGGCATTGTCGGCTGCCACCAGTGGCTGCGGGACGGTGTCATGCCTGCGCCGCTGGAGTTCAACGACTTCCTCGACCATGCCGCCGATCTGCTGTCCGACTTCGATACCGTCCCGGCGATCTGGGGCAAGCTGTTTGCCGTGCTGCGTCAGCGCCAGCAGGCCACCGGCGATAGTGCCTGGCATGGGTCGTTGCGCGACCATCGGCTCACAACGATGCTGCACGACGAACCGGCAACCTCCTGGTCGTTTAGCAAACCGCGCGGCTACTCCGGCGACGCGCATTTGATCGACTTCTTCTATGAGCATCCCGGCGCGGCACCCGATCTGAACGCCGCCTCGCCGCGCGGTTGACGCTTGGCATGTTGTCCGCATTGAAGCCCGGGGGACGGCTGCTGTTCGCCAATTTCTGTCGGGACGTCGTGGATTACGGGTATATGGACGCAATGATGGATTGGCGGCTGATCCCGCGCGACGAGCCCGAGATGCAGCGTTTGATCGACCGGCTGCCAGCCGGGGATCTCGCCAATATCACGATGTTTCGGGGGCTCAACCGAGCCGTGGTCTATGTGCTGGTGGAGAAGCGGGGCTGAGCGTGATGGCGCCGCTGGGTCACGCGGACACCGTGGGCCTGGGACTTGGCGAACGCAGATCGGCGTTGTCGGTGATGGACGTCTGACGCCAACAGGACAGGTCGATGCTCCGGTCAGCCCCGCTCATGACAGCGAGGTACCATCCGACGACCGATCGGGTCTTCAGGGGCCTCCGATGGGCTGGCCTGGGGGCGGCTCCTTGCGGGCCGCCGATCCGGCCCTGCCGTCCTCGGTGCGCCTCGCCGAGATCCTGTGCGGATCGGTCGGCCGTGACATGGACCGACCGCATGGCGATCGAGGGCGCAACGGTCCCCCGTCGGCCTGGTTGACGTAGACTCGCAACCGCTACCGGCAATGGGGGAATTTTAAAGCAAAGCCACGAAAACCGGGAAGCGCGCCTGTTCGTAACAAACTCGCGCGCGCCGGACAACCCGCATGGCGTCCGAAGATGTCGCTCCAGCCCGTTGATCGGACGCCCAAAAATGAGCGATCTGGCCGCTACAGCGCCGCCAGGATGGCTTCCCGCACGGCCTGCGGTTGACCCTCCACGGCGCGCAGTACGGATCGGAGCTGGAAACGCAATTCATGAACCTGGTCCAGCAGGGACAGCACCAGCGGGATCGCGTCCGCTTCCAGTTCCATCCGATGGCTCAGGTCGTGTATCAGCCGGATGCGGGCGATATCGATCTCATGGAAGACCCAGTCCGCGTCCGAACCCGGTTCGGCGCCCTCTGGCCGCACCCAGCCCCGCTCGACCCAGGTTACCAGTTCGGCTTCGCCCAGGTCGCTGAAAAGGGCCACCACGGAGGTCAGGCTGATCATGCGTCCTCCAGCCCCGCACGCGGGTCGAAGGGATGTTTTTCCTCCCATGTCTTGAGGAATTCCACCAGTTCCGGCTCCTCGGCCGGCGGCACGACGACATGCAATTGCACAAACTGATGGCCGTCCCGGATGCCGCGGCCACGCAAGCGCAGGCGGGTGCCCGAACCCGAGTGGGGCGGGATGGTCAGGCGGACCTTGCCGCGGATGGTCGGCACTTCCAGGGTGGTGCCCACCACGGCTTCCCGCAGCGAGACCGGCAACTCGATCACGATGTCATCGCCCTGCCGCTTGAACAGGGGGTGCGGCGCCACAGCGATTTCGACCAGCGCGTCTCCCGGCGGTCCGCCGCCGATCCCGTTCATGCCCTGGCCCTTCAGCCGCAGCACGTGCCCGTCCTCGGTCCCAGGCGGGATGCGGACGTCCAGGGTGCGTCCCTCGGACAGGCCGACGCGGCGGGTGGTGCCGTTGGCCGCGTCGAGGAAACTGATGGTCAGCATGTATTGCGCATCCGGTCCGCGGGCGGAGAAACGCTGTCCGCCGCGGCCTCCCCCGGGTCCGCCGCGTCCCGGTCCGCCGTGGGGGCCGCCGTGGGGGCCGCCCTGGGGTCCACCAGCCGCACCGAACGCCTGGGTGAAGAAGGAATCGATGTCGTCCTGGGTAAAGCCGCCCGAACTCCGATACCGCTCATGGCCCGGCGCATCACCGAAATCGCGGTAGAACGGCCGCTGAGGCTGGACTTCGTTGCCGGCTGCGTCGATCTCCCCACGGTCGAACCGGGCACGCTTGTCCTTGTCCGACAGGAGCTCATGGGCGGCGGAAATTTCTTTGAACCTCTCGGCCGCTTCGGGCTTGCCGGGGTTCAGGTCGGGGTGGTGCTTTTTGGCCAGCTTCCGATAGGCGGCACGAATGGCCGCTTCGTTGTCGGAGCGTTGCACGCCCAGGGTTTGGTATGGGTCTTTCATCGGTACCCCGTTACCTGTGCCACCTGGGGCGCCAGATCAAGTCCCAGTGATCAAGTCCCAGTCCAGGTTGGGGCGCGTTTCTGCAGAAATGCATCGATCCCTTCCCCCGCGTCGCGCGCCAGCATGTTGCGGGTCATGACCTCGGACGCATAGGCATAGGCATGATCCAGGTCCATCTCCGCCTGCCGGTAGAAGGCTTCCTTGCCGATCGCCAGAGTCAATGGGCTTTTCGTCGCGATCTGGCGGGCCAGCGCCATGGTGGCGGCCCCCAGCTCGGTCTGGGGCACCACGCGGTTGATCAGTCCGAGTTCCCGGGCCCGGACCGCGTCCACGAAATCGCCCGTCATCAGCATCTCCATCGCCGCCTTGCGCCCGACCGCACGGGTCAGCGCGACCATCGGTGTCGAGCAGAACAGGCCGATATCGACCCCCGGAGTGGCGAAGCGGGCAGTGTCGGCGGCGACGGCCAGGTCGGCGCTGGCCACCAACTGGCAGCCGGCGGCGGTGGCGACGCCGTGCACCTGGGCAATGACCGGCTTCGGCAGGCGCACGATCCGCGTCATCAGGCGCGAGCACAGGGCGAACACCGCTTCATAGGCGGCCCGCGTGGGATTGGCGCGGATTTCCCGCAGGTCATGACCGGCGCAAAAGGCGGGACCCGCGGCGGCCAGGATCACGACACGGATCGAGGCGTCGCCCGCGATGGCGGCCAGTTCATTGTCCAGAGCTGTCATCAACCCCATGGAGAGTGCATTGCGCGCGGCCGGACGGTTCAGGGTCAGGGTCGCGATACCGTCTTCGGTGTCCGCGCGGGTCAGGATGGATTCGGTCTGGGAGGTGTGATCGTTCATGGCACCGGGAACGCTTGCATCGGTCGAGGGGAGCATCATTGTCTCAGCCATGTCCAGTCTGCCCCGGGATTATCGCGATGGATACGGGTGTTCGGCCTTGCCTTGCTGAAGCGGGTCCGACATGCCCCTGAAATACCGGAGAAAGGCAATCGCTTCCTCAAGGGCTCAAGACGCAGTCATTGCCCTGCCCATGCCCGTCCTCCCTCTCGCAAATCGAGGGCATGCATAGATTCGGCACCTCAGCCCGTTGTCACGGACCTATTCGCCCGATTGCTGATGGCTCAACCCGCGTGACACCGGGGAAGCAAACGGCTACGTTATCATGGGCTTATTTAAAGTACAGCACCCCTATGCCACTCACTTCCATTTCTTCAAAATTTGGCAACTCCGAGATAGTCTTGCCTGTCCAGGTGATCGCGGTCTCCACACTACCGTTGCCGTCGATGTCGGCGGTCATGGTCGCCCCCGTATAGCCAGGCAGACCGTCGTTTTCCTTCCACGAAGCATTGCTGATCCCCGATCGCCACCCCCAAAGCGTCAACCCCTCTCCAATCTCCCAGTCGGTGATGCAGGACCAAACCGGGACCAGGAAGCGGCCGTCAAGAAAAAAAGTGTCGCTCCCGGCATCTCCCGAGAGAAAATTCGACCCTCCCCCTCCATCGACGACGTCATCACCCCTGCCCATATGAACCGCATCGTTGCCTCCGGCCAGGTTTATGAAATCATTGGAACTGGTTCCGGCAACAATGTCGTCGGCGTCCGTGCCTGGATAGACGTACCTTAGGTTGTTCGGACCTGTATATTCAATGGGCAACTCAAAAGAAAGCCGCCCCCCGGTGAGAAACGACATCAACTCTTCGGTGCCTGGTGCGTTTCGTAAAGATTGAGCGGTGATCGCCGTCGACGCGCCAAACTTGACCGACTCGACGTCCTTCAAAACATCATTGCCGTCCGGGCCGCTGACCCTCATCCATCCATCTGCCATTCCAATCCGGTAATTCTCCCGACTGGAACTGAACACGACGGTGTCGGTGCCGCCCTTCGTGTCAATGAAATCGTTCCGCTGGGTGCCGACGACCACCTCGCTTGCATCGCTACCAATGAACTGCAATTGGAGATATTCGACCGGCCCGGAATACTTGCTCCCCGCTACCTGGGTCGTTGTGCCGGTCGAATTATTCGTCACGATGAAGAATTCTGACGGTGCGACACCAAGGAGATTATCGTTGCCTGAGATCCAGCTCCGGATCTGATCCCATTCCAAATCGATGCGGGCTGCCCAACTGTCCGTGGATACCACGCCGACAACCTGCCGTGAGGCATTGACCAGCGGTCCGCCGCTGCTGCCCGGTGCGTGGTATGTGTTGCCGATGTTGAAGACGCCGTTTGAAACCGACGTGTATCCACTATCCAACGTAAGACGAGTTCCCTGGGCCGCTGGGTATCCCAGCACATCGTAGGTCCCGCTCCCGGCATAGGAGGCCATCCCCAGATACCCGGTCCGGTCGCCGATGGCCTCGGAGATTCCAATTACGGCGATATCATAGGCAGCAGCGTCGGTGATGAGCCTTCCGTCCGACGTAAAGGCGATCTGGTAGTAGTTTGTCGTCCACCGCCCGCTCGTGAAGGCGCCCCAAGGGCCGGCTGCTCCATCATAGGCTGGATAGATGTCAATGTCGGTGGCCGTCTTCGAAGGATTGTATACCACATGCGCGGCGGTCAGGATGTCATTCCGCCCGACCAGAGCGCCCGAGCCCCGGCTGAAGGTCCCGTCATTCCAACCAACGCTAATATAAACGACCGTGTTGAAGGGGTAATTGTCCTGGTTTGGAAAGCTCGCAACCACGGTCGATCGCTCCTAGCAGCTAGCCGGACTTAGTTGGAATTCATTAAGGATTTTAGGGCACCACTGCTGCGTCATGCTCGGAAATGTAGTGCGAGTCTCCGCAAGGGTCAACGAGTGCTGGCCCCCGTGTCAGAACGATTGTCAACGCAATGTGCAGCTTCCTCGAGGCCACAAGTGGAAATTCTACCGTTGCCTGAGTGCAATTTCCGCAACCTTAGGTAGCAACACCTTCGCGGCGGTCAGCGTGTTTCCTGGTTCGGCTGGGGAAGGTTTCCTCGTCCCGGCCCGATTATTCCCAAGGCGCAGCGCGGAGCCGCAGTCAACGCTTGCCCGTAAGTGACGGGCAAGCGAAGGTCAATCTCTAGGCACGGCGCGCGGCATGCTTGATGGCGGCGAGCACGACCCCAGCGTCGACGGCGACGGGGCAGACCAGACGTGCCTGCGGGGACGTCGATTGCGGCAGTCCTGCGAGGCAACCGATCCGCGTCGCAGAGGTCGATTGCGACCTGTCCGCCGCCTTCCTCGCCGCATCCGCCGATCATTTCCCCCACGCCGCGGTCACCGAAGACTGGTTTCACGTCGTGCAGATCTTCACGACGGCCATAGAGAAAACCCGCCGCGCCGAACCCAATCATCGCACCTTGCCCAAGGGAGGCCTCGGCCCGCACTGAAGCGGGCCGAGGCACCGACAAAGCAACAAGCTCATTCCAACGCCCCGCTGGGAGCGTTCAACGGCCTGTTTCAAGCCGCGCGGGCACGGGCCAGAGAGCTCCGAAATATAACAACCTTCGCGTGCATCATATATCTGATCAGAGTGCCGTGTGGTGACTTGGTGGGCGTCGGGCTTTCGACTTGAGACGTCGAAGAGCCGCATCTTTATCGGGGTCGGTGTTATGCCGCGGCTTGTTCCAGGCCGATGCTTTCCAGGGGGCTTTCCAGGGGGCCTTGCCAACCCGATGCCGTCTGGCTGAGACCCAAATCCTCGATCTCTTCCGCGACGTGCGACAGATCCAGGTCGTTGGGCAGGTCGTGCCGAACCGCCAAGGCGCGCAAGACCGCGGCCTGTTGTTCGGACCAGGCGAGAATATCGGTGTCGTAGAGGTCAGAGTCTGCCATGACCCCCTCCTACTGGCCAGTAAAGGGGCATCGCGGCGGTGCGGGCAACGACCGGCCGCCCGCGCCGTCCCCCTATTTCGCCGGCCGCAGCCCCATGGCATGCGTCTGCTCATCGGCCCTGGCGTCATAGGTTAAGCCCTTCCGGGTCGCCCAGGTGTTGATCGTGAAGTAGATCGGGATCACGCCCATATCCTCCACCGCGATCTCCGCCGCTCGCCCATACAGCTCATTCCGCTTGTCGAAATCCAGGGTTTGCAGCGCCTTCTCCAAGGTCTCGTCGAACGCCGCATTCGACCAGCGGCCGCGATTGGACGGACCCATGCCCTTCTTGGCGTCATAGGTCGCCATCAGCGCCACCAACGGAGACGACGGATCGCCTGTCCCGACCCAGCCGGACAGGAAGGCGCTGAACTCCAGCTTGCTGCCCCGGCTGAACAGGATCGCGGCGGGCATGGTCTGCACATCGGTCTTGATGCCGATGCGCGCCAGCATCTGCCCGACCGCCTGGGTGACCTGGGCATCGCTCGGGAAGCGGTCGTTGGAGCCTGCCAGCACCAGGCTGAACCCGTCACCCCAGCCGGCCTCCTTCAGCAGTTTCTGCGACAGGACCGGATCATAGACATCCGGCTGTAGGTTCGGGCTGGCACCGGGCAATCCGGCTGGCGTGTATTGCGCGGCGGGGCGGGCCTGACCGCTCAGCAGCCGCTCGGTCAGGGCATCCCGGTTGATCGCGTGGCTGAGTGCATGCCGCACCCGCGGATCGCGCAGCGGGTTGCGCTCCATCTTCTGGCCGTTGGCGTCGGAGACGCCCGGCGTGACGTCGCGCGCCGAGTCCAGGTGGAGATAGACGATGCGGATGGAATCGCATTCATGCAAGGTCAGGTTGGGCGCTGCGGCCAGGCGGACGCGGTCGACGCCGGGCACACCCTCCATCAGGTCCACCGCGCCGGACAGCATCGCCGCCACCCTTGCCCCGTCATTGGCGATCGGCTTGCGAATCACCCGGTCCCATGGCTCCACGCCGCGCCAATGGTCTGGGTTCTTCGCCAATACCACCTGGCTCCCGGCTACCCATTCCACGAATTTATAGGGACCGGTGCCGATAGCGGCGACGCCGCTGTTGAAATCGGAGGTCACCTTCCCCTCGACCGCCTTCTTCGAGATGATGGCGACCGAGGCCATGTCCACCGGCAAGGTGGGCGCCGGGCCTTTGGTGCGGATGCGGATGGTCAGCGGATCCACGACCTCGGTGCCCGCGATCAGCTTGGTATATTGCGAGTAGGAGGACGGGCTGTTCGGCACGTTGGGCGCGCGCGCGAGGGAGAACGCCACATCCTCGGCCGTGAACGGCGTGCCGTCGTGGAACTTCACGTTGGGGCGCAGCTTGAACTCCCACACATCCTCGGCCACCGGCGCATAGGATACCGCCAGCGACGGGTGCAGCCGGGTGCGGGCATCGGACCAGACGAGCGAGTCGTAGATATGCCGCCAGACCGCGGAGTTCGGCGAATAGACGTGGTAGTGCGGGTCGATCGAGCTGACATCCGTGCGGATTGCCATCTTGACCTCGGCCGCCCGTGGCGAACCCGGCGAAATCGCCCACGCCAGCGCGATCGCGAAGCCCGCCGCGGTCATGCGGCGGGATTGGTGCCTTGATCCGCGCATGGTGCTCAGCGCCCTTTCCAGACCGGTTTGCGTTTCTCGAAGAACGCCTCGCGGGCCTCCTTGGCGTCCTCCGATTTCGACAGGGCGACCGTCAGGCCCTGCTCGAACCGGTAGCCGTCGCGTGGCGGCATGTGCATCGTGGTGTTCATCGACAGCTTCGCGTAGTTCATCGCCAGCGGGCTTTTGGAGGCGATGTCGGTGGCGATCTTCATCGCTTCCGGCATCAACTGATCGAGCGGCACGCAGCATTCGATGACGCCGGTGCGATACAGTTCCTCGGCCGGGACGCGCCAGCCGGTGTAGAACATGCGGCGCGCGCGGGAGCGGCCGAAGAACTGCTGCAGCATGGCGGCCCCGCCCATCAGGCCGATATCGATCTCCGGCATGCCGAACACCGCGTTGTCGGACGCCAGAATGATGTCGCACGCCGCCACCAGGCCGAACCCGGCGCCCAGGGCCGGACCGTTCACCGCGGCGATCACCGGCTTGGCGCATTCATGGATGGAATTGAACATTTCCCGCCCATACCGGTTGAACGACCAGTATTCGCCGGGCTCGCCGGTGTTGGGGCGGGTTTTCATGTCGGCGCCGGCCGAGAACATCTTGCCGATACCGGTCAGGATCACGACGCGGACGTCGGCTCGGTCGGTGAAACTGTCGAACGCCGCGGTGATCTCCTCGCGGAACGGGGTATTCTGCGCGTTGACCGGCGGGCGGTCCATCACGACGGTCGCGATGTAATCCTGCACGGTGACCTTGAGTGAGTCCGCCATGACGTTGTCTCCCGGTTGGTGTTCTTGCGGGTGTTGCCGTACCCTGTATCGCCGTACGCTACGAAACGGAGCGGGTTGGCGCAAGAATGGGGCGTGGGAATGCTGCACAGGAATGGCGGCGTGACAAAAGGATGCGGCGGTGTCAATTTTTGAACAGGACCTGGGCCGTTCGCCGGCCAATTATGTGCCGCTGTCGCCGGTGTCGTTCCTGACCCGGACGGCCCGGATCTATGGCGACCGAACCGCGGTGATCCATGGCGAGCGGCGCTACACCTATGCCCAGTTCCTGGATCGCGCCCGCCGATTGGCCTCGTCCCTGGCCCGCGCCGGGGTGGGCAAGGGTGACACCGTGGCCATCATGGCCCCCAACACGCCGGAAATGCTGGAGGCTCACTATGCCGTGCCCATGCTGGGCGCCGTGCTGTGCTCCATCAATATCCGCCTGGATGCCGGGGCGATCGGCTTCATCCTGGGCCACTCGGAGGCGAAGGTCGTGCTGGTCGACCGCGAATTCGCCGCCGTCATGGGCGCCGCCGTGACCCAGGCCGGCATGACCCAAGCCGGCATGGCGCAGGCTGGCGGGATGCAGGCCCGCGTGACTGATGCAGGCGCAGGGCCGTTGGTCGTGGATATCGAGGACGCGTTGGCGCCGCCGGGTCCCCGCATCGGCACCGAAACCTACGAAGCGTTCCTGGCGGCAGGCGACCCCACCCATCCGGTGGCCCTGCCCGACGACGAATGGCAGGCGATCGCGCTGAACTACACGTCAGGCACTACCGGCAACCCGAAAGGCGTGGTGGCGCATCATCGCGGCGCCTATCTGAATGCCTGCGCCAATGCGCTGACCTTCGGCCTGTCGCCGCGCAGCGTCTATCTCTGGACCCTGCCGATGTTCCACTGCAACGGCTGGACCTATACCTGGGCCGTCACGCTCGCCGGTGGGGTGCATGTCTGTCTGCGCCGGGTGGAGGCCGCTCCCATCTTCGCCGCCATCGCCGACCATGGCGTGACCCATATGTGTGGCGCGCCCGTCGTGCTGTCGATGCTGATCCATGCACCCGCGGAAACCCGGACCGCCTTTCCGCAGACCGTCAACATCGCCACGGGAGGCGCGGCACCGCCCTCGGCCGTGATCGCCGGAATGGAGGCCATGGGTTTTGCCGTGACCCATCTCTACGGGCTGACCGAAACCTATGGCCCCTCCACCGTCTGCCTGTGGCAGCCGGGGCTGGAGGATCTGCCCATCGACGAGAAGTCCGCCTTCATGGCACGCCAGGGCGTCGCCACGCCGATGCTGGAAGAAGCCGCAGTGATGGACCCGGCCAGCATGACAAGGCTGCCGGCCGATGGGGTGTCCATGGGTGAACTGATGTTGCGGGGCAACACGGTCATGAAGGGCTACCTGAAGAACCCGGTCGCCACGGGCGAAGCCTTTGCCGGCGGCTGGTTCCATTCCGGCGACCTGGCGGTGATGCACCCCGACGGGTACGTGGAGATCAAGGACCGGGCCAAAGACATCATCATTTCCGGCGGGGAGAACATCTCCTCGTTGGAGGTGGAGGAGGTGCTCTACAAGCATCCCGCCGTCATGGAGGCGGCGGTGGTGGCCCGTCCCGACGAGAGATGGGGCGAAACCCCGCATGCGTTTGTGACCTTGAAGCCGGGTGCCGCTTCGGTGAGCCAGGCGGATATCGTCGCGTGGTGTCGGCAGCATCTGGCGCATTACAAATGCCCGAGACATGTCTCGTTCGGGCCACTGCCGAAGACATCTACGGGTAAAATCCAAAAATTCGATCTGCGGGCGCGCGTGGCGGATAACATCTAACAGACAGATTTCAATCGTGGGTTTCGAGATGCGCCCGCGCGGCCAATGGCCAACCGACGCTGATGGTGCTGTGCCAAGAATGCGCATTTTTTCCCACTTTCACACGATACCCGGCCGCATTAACGGATTGCTCACGTTCCCCTGCTAAGCTCCTGCTACGCAGTCAGTGTCCGGAATACGATGGTACGACAAACCGGTCCGGTTCAGGTTCGGGAGTTAACAATAATGACAATGGTCGAGCAGGTTCGCCAACTCGCGGACGTGGCCTGGGATTCAATGCGTAGCCACGCAATTCCGCCGACGCCCCGCAATTACGAAGTCTGGTTCGCGTATTCCGGCGCGGAAAAGCCGCAATTGAGCCAGCGCATCGATGCGCTGCTGCGGTCCGGACAACCGGTGTCGCCGGGCGTCATGGATGACCTGTATCGGGAGTTTTTTGCCGCGCATGTCGACGTGGCGGACATCCGGGACGGGTCCAGCGAGTTGCAGCAGATCGCGTCAGAGATGGCCGACCGGGTGACCGCCGACCGCGGCGTGGTGGATACGTTGGGCCGGGCGTTGGGCGGATTTTCCCATGCCGCGCGACTGGCGCCCAATCCGATGGATTTGCGCAAGGCCGCGGCGACCCTGAGCGATGCCTCCACCCAGGCGAGTGACCGGCTGCAGGCACTGGAACAGTTGTTTAGCGCGTCGGTGCAGAGGATCACCGATCTGAAGACCAAACTGGTGCAGGCCGAACAGATCGCGACGCGTGATGCACTGACGGGTCTGGCGAACCGGCGGATGTTTGATTCGGCGCTGCTGCGCGCGGCGCAGCTCTCGGCGGTGGAGAAGGCCCCGATGTCGCTGTTGCTGCTCGACATCGACCACTTCAAGAAGTTCAACGACACCTACGGCCATCCCCTGGGCGACAACGTGCTGCGTCTGGTCGGCCGGGTGCTTATGGACCACATCAAGGGACGCGACACGGCCGCCCGCTATGGCGGGGAAGAGTTTGGGATCATCCTGCCGGGCGCCGATCTGGCCGGGGGCGTCACCGTGGGTGATCAGGTCCGATCCATCCTGGAGCGTCGGCCGATCATCAACCGCACGACGGGCCAACGGCTTGGGGTTGTCACGTGCTCGGTCGGTGTTGCGCAGTATCGGGTGGGGGAGCCGGTGGGCGAGTTGGTAAGCCGAGCGGATCAGTCGCTGTACCGGGCGAAGCGGGAAGGGCGGAACCGGGTGTGTGCCGAGGAGGTGGCCTGAGCCGCAGCGCGGTGGAATGATCCTCCCTCGCCCCTTGCGGGAGGGGCTACCGCATTCACACATCTCGGCGGCGGGAGAAGATTCTCCCCCTCCCCTTGCGGGAGGGGGCGGGGTGAGGGGTGATTTCGCACGGATATTGCGCAAAACCCCTCCCCCCAACCCCTTCCCGCAAGGGGAGGGGGAGAAATTTCTCCCGTGAGCGCCTCATTCCGAGATGCGTGAATGCCTGAACCGCAAGGCGTGGGGGAGAATGTTCTCCGCGGCCGACATATTTGAATGCCGTGGGGAGAATGGGACAGGCATCGGCCGCCGCCCGAACCAATGGTCCAGGCGGGGCACGCCTGCCGCTGCTACGCGTTATCCCGACACCATTCCGCGACCTGCGCATGGGTCGCGAACCAGCAGCTTCCCTTAGCCTTCATGTGCCGGATCAGCCGTTCCAGCAGCGGCAGGCGGGATCGGTGGCCGATGAAATGCGGGTGCATGGTCAGCAGGAACAGTCCGTTTTCCTCCCAGGCACCATCGAACTCGGCGGTGAAGATTTCCTCCACGGCCGAGGGCGGGGTGTACGGGCGCAGGGCGGAAAAGCGCAGGAAGTTGAAATACACCGCATCGTCGCGGATCCACTCGGGCGGCAACTCGATGATGCCGGTCGGTTCCCCCTGATCGATCAGTTCGTACGGGTCGTCATCGGCCATCAGGGAGCTGTCATACAGCAGCTTCATCTCGCGGATGATGTCCAGGGTATTGACCGAGAAATCCCAGCTTGCCGTCCGCATCCCGACCGGCTCCTTGCCGGAAATGCGCGCCAAGGTGTCGCGGGCGCGGAAGGTCAGGTCGCGTTCGGCCTCCCGGGGCAAGGTGGTGTTGGCCTCGTGGATCCAGGAATGGATGCCGATCTCGTGCCCATCGCCGGCGACCGCGCGGACCTCGTCCGGATGCAGCAGGGCCGACACGGCCGGGTAGAAGAAGCTCGCCGGGATCGACTCCCGTTCCAGCAGGCGGCGAATGCGCGGCGTGGCCTGCCGCGCCCCGTACTGGCCCTGGGAAATGCGCATCGGGCTGGGATCGTTGTCGCGCAGGGGATTGGTCTCATGGTCGGCATCGAAACTGAGCGCCACCGCGCAGCGTGCCTCATTCGGCCACGTCTTCGGCTTCATGCTCCGCCCCGCCCGCGCTCGGCCGACGATCTGGCGCCAGGTCTCTTCCGGCCATTGCCACGGTTCGAGATTGGGGGTTTTCGCCTCTGTGCTCATCCGGGGTTCCCTCCGCTGCGTGGGACCGTCATGCTGCGCCATAAGTGTCCGTCCGGGAAGCCTGACGGTGGAGGAGAGAGGGGGGGTTACGGGTCCTGGTATCCGCCTGAGGTTCCAGCCAAACGCGATAGGCTAGGCGCGGTCAATTCTCCCCCTCCCCTTGCGGGAGGGGGCAGGGGGAGGGGGTAGCAACCCCGCGTTGGTGCCGATCGCACCCCTCCCCCCAACCCCCTCCCGCAAGGGGAGGGGGAGAATAGGGTCGACACGGGCCCTGATCTGACGCCTATTGGGAACGCCAGGCGGGGAACGCAGAGACCAAAACGACCCGCCGATTCAAACCGGCAGACTCTCCGGACGGACATAACGACCCTGTTTGGGAAAGACCGTTGCCATGCCCGGAACCGATCCTGCCCTGTTCACGGCCGAGGAAATGCTGGCCCACTTCGCCCGCCGCACGTTAAGCCCGGTCGACGTGCTGCAAGCGGTCACCGAGCGTGTGGCCCGCCTGAACCCGTCGCTGAATGCGTTCGCGGTGCTGAACCCGCGCGCCTTGGACGCGGCCACGGAAAGCGCGGGCCGCTGGCGCGCCGGGCGGCCGATGGGGCCGTTGGATGGCGTCCCGTGCACGATCAAGGACCTGATCGATGTGGCCGGTTTCCCGACCCGGCGTGGCAGTCGGGCGACCGATCCGGCACCGGTCGGCGATGATGCGCCGCTGGTGGTGGGGTTGAAGGCGGCCGGCGCTGTGGTCCTGGGCAAGACCACGACGACCGAGTTCGGCTGGAAATCACCGGGGGACTGCCCGTTGCACGGCATCACCCGCAACCCATGGAACCTGGCGCACACGCCGGGGGGATCGTCCTCGGGCGCCGGAGCGGCTGGAGCGGCGGGATTCGGCCCCTTGCATGTCGGGACCGATGCCGGGGGCTCCATCCGCATTCCCGCGGCCTGGACCGGCCTGGTCGGGCTGAAGCCCAGCTATGGGCGGGTGCCGCAATGGCCGGCCAGCGCCTTTGCCAGCGTTGCCTGCGCCGGGCCGATGACGCGGACCGTGCGGGATGCGGCGCTGATGGTCTCGTCCATGGCGCGTTACGACGTCCGCGACCCGTTTTGCACGCCCGATGACGGACGGGACTGGCGGGATGGCATCGAGGCCGGGGTTGCCGGCCTGTCCGTCGGCGTTCTGCGCTACCCCGGCTTCGAGGCGCCAGTGGATGCGGACGGTGTCGCAGCGGTTGAGCGGGCCGCATCCCTGCTGGTCGACGCAGGTGCCTCGATCGACGACGCCGATCCCGATCTGCCCGACACCGCCACCGTGTTCGGCCGGGTCTGGGGCGCGGCTTTGGCGCGCCTGGTCGCCAGCCTGCCCGAGCAGTTGCGGGGTCTGCTGGACCCCGGCATCCGGGAGGTGGCCGACCGCCTGGGCGGGATGACCGCCATCGAGTTCATGGACGCCGAGGCCATGCGTGCCGCGGCCGGTCATGCCATGGCGCGGCTGCATCAGCGCTTCGACCTAGTGCTTTGCCCGACCGTGCCAGCCGGCCCACCCCTGGCGGACGCGCCCATCACCGATCCGGTGCGTGCGTTGTGGACCGAATGGGCGCCCTGGACCTTCACCTTCAACGTCACGCGCCAGCCGGCGATCACCGTGCCCATGGGCTTGCGGGCGGATGGATTGCCGAACTCCGTGCAGATCGCGGCGGCCCAATATCGCGACGATCTGGTGCTGCGGGCGGCGCGGACCATCGAGTTGGCGGCGCCGTTTCCAATGTTGCAAGTAGAATGAAGGGCATGCCGTTGTGTGCACCCGGTGCCGATCCGGGCTTCCCTGTTGTCACCTCCGGGCTGGGCTCGATGATCCGGCCGCGACCGTTGACGCGCGGACTACTGGGTCGGGCCGATCCATGACGAGGGGGACATGGCTCAGCAACCCGCACGACCGATGACGCAGGGCCCGAGTTCCTCGGCTGGGAGTCCCGAGGCCGGCGGTCCAGAGACTGGCGGTCCCGCGGCCGCCAGTAGCGCGACCGCCAGTAGCGCGACCGCCGGTAGCGCAACCGCCAGTTCCGTGGCGGGCATGGCGACGACCGTGCGGACCAATGCTGCGGCCGCAAAGGCCGCGACGCGCGACTATCGCCTCGACTTCTTTCGGGGATTGGCCCTCGTATTCATCTTTATCGACCATATCCCGGACAACATCGTCAGTTTCTTTACCCTGCGGTCATTCGCGTTCTGCGATGCTGCGGAGGTGTTCATCTTCATCTCCGGCTATACCGCCGCGCTCGCCTATGCGCCGGTCTTCGGCCGGGAGGGCACCGCGATGGGTGTCGCCCGGATCTACCGGCGGGTCTGGCAACTTTATGTCGCGCATCTGTGCCTGTTCATGATCTTCACGGCCGAGGTCGCCTATACGCTGAAATATCTGCAAAATCCGCTGTTTGCCGACGAATTGCAGGTGGGCGATTATCTGCAGAACCAGGGCGAGACCTTCATTCGCGTGTTGCTGCTACAGTTCCAGCCCTCGCTGCTGAATATTCTGCCGCTGTATATTCTGTTGCTGCTGGCCTTGCCGCCGCTGATCCTGCTGATCCGGCGGCACATCCTTCTGGGGCTCGTTCCGTCGGCCGCGCTTTACCTCGCGGCGAACCTGTTGGGTTGGAACCTGCCGGGCTTCCCCGAGGGGCGATGGTGGTTTTTCAACCCGCTGTCCTGGCAGTTTCTGTTTACCATCGGGGTGACCTTGGGATTTGTCCGCAGCCTTGGCGGGCGGTGGCTGCGGTCCATACCGGGGTTGCCGGTGGTCGCGGCGATCATCGTCGTGGCTGCCGGGGCGCTGCAATTCGCCTGGATCTTGCACGAGCCGTTCAACCTGATCCCGTATTACCTGCCACTGCCAGACCCGTGGCTCGACAAGACCATGTTGCCGCCGGCGCGCCTCGTCAGTCTGTTGGCGCTGGCGGTCGTCGTCGGCGCCTATGTTCCGCGTGACGCGCGTTTCATGAAGTCCACCGCTGGCTGGGTGATCGTGCTCTGCGGGCAAAACTCGTTGGAGGTGTTCTGCCTCGGTATCCTGCTTTCAGTCCTTGCGAATTTCGTCCTCAGCCTTGCCGGCTACGGGTTGTTCGATCAGTTTCTGGTCAATCTGGGAGGACTCGCGATCATGTTCGCCTTCGGGCTGCTTTTGGCATGGTTCAAGGCAGGCGGCCGCTTGCCGGCGGCGCCACGCCCGGAGAATGCGTCATGAGGCTGCCGTGTTCAATGATTCGGCTGGCGGTGGCAGTCGGCTTGTCGCTGGCCGCATGCATCCAGCCCGCCCAGGCCTCGACATGTCCGGTGCCGGACGCCTTCGTGATCCCGCATGGCGGCCTGCCAGCGACGCAGACCGGGGTTGCGATCGGACGCCTGACGATCCTGACCATGGGGGGGTCGGCAACGGCCGGCGCGGCGGCCCGGGGCGCGGAATTTACCTATCCCGCTCGCCTTGAAGCGCGGTTGCGGGCGGCGCTGCCCGGCGTCGACATCAAGGTCGTCATTCGGGCCACCACACGGATGACGACGGCGGATCTCCTGACGAAGCTCGATGCCGATCTCGCGGCGGTCAGGCCGGGGCTGGTGATCTGGGGGCCGGGCGCCAGTGCCGCGGCCCGTGGCGACGATCTGGAGACGTTCAACAGCACTCTTGCCGAGGTCATGCGCCGGATCAAGCTGGCCGGCGCCGACCTTGTCATGATGACGTTGCAATTTGCGCCGAGCGTGGTCAGGGTGATGAACCCATATCCGTATCGCATGGCGGTGATCCGGGGGGGCGAGATGGCCGGTGTGCCGGTCCTGGATCGCTACGAACTGATGCATTTTTGGAGTGGAAGCGGATTTATGAACCTGGATGCAACGGATGCCGAAGACCGGGTCCGGGTCGCGCGCCTTTTGTATGATTGCATGGCAGACATACTGGCCGAGGGTATCGTCAGTGGCGTCAGATAAGGGGCCATCGCTCCGCCGCTCCGCCGCTGCCGCGATGAGTCGGGTCCTGCGGACTGCTCTGCTCGGTGCCGTCGCGGTATTTGCGGTGTCCCAGGCATGGGCGGCCACGCCGGCCTGTCCCGCCTCGACACCGCGGCATCTGGAGCTTCCGGCGACCAGGGCGGCCCTGACGGCCGGCCGGCCCATCACGATTGTCGCATTCGGTTCGTCATCCACCGAGGGCGCTGGCGCAACGACCAAAGACCGCGCCTATCCCGCTCGGTTGGAGGCCCTGTTGCGCGCTGCCTGGCCAGGGGTGCCGGTGACCGTGCTGAACCGCGGGCTGGGAGGCCAAACCACGGACGCCATGCTGGCGCGTCTGGATGCCGATGTGCTGGCGGCGCATCCGACCCTGGTCATCTGGCAGGATGGCGCGAATGCGGCCCTGCGCGGGATGGAGCCGGCGCGGTTCGCGACTTTGCTGTCGGATGGGGCGCGGCGGATCGTTGCCACCGGGGCCGACCTTGTGCTGATGGACAACCAGGTTGCACCGCGGCTGGAGCGGGTTGCCCATCATGCGGCCTATATCGACCTGGTGGCGCGGGAGGCCGCCGCGCGCCGGGTGTCGCTGTTTTCGCGCACCGCGTTGATGCGGGAGTGGCATGCGGCGGATCCCTCGGCCAACGACATGATCGGGGCGGATGGGTTGCATCATACGGATCGCGGCTATGCCTGTCTGGCGGAGGCGCTGGGTCGGGCGATCGTCGCGCCGGTATCAGCCCCGATCGTTACGGCGCACAGCACGCGAGACTGACGGGCGGGTCGTTGGGTTTCCCCCACGGTGACGATAACGCAACTCTTTCGACAACGGAGCCGCTGGGACCTGGCCGGTTGCCCCTGTCATGCCCGCGCATGCACCTTCCACCAGATAGATCAAGGCGCGGTGCGTGGGTCACGGCCTCCCGTCATGCCCGCGGATGCGCCTTCCGCCAGACCTCCATCAGCCGAACCTCATCCACATCCGTGTAGCGCTGCGTCGTCGACAGGCTGACATGGCCGAGAAGGTCTTGGATCGAGCGCAAATCCGCGCCTCCCGCGAGCAAATGCGTGGCGAAGGAGTGCCGCAGGGCGTGCGGTGTCGCGTGCTCCGGCAGCCCGTTCAGGCGTCGGAACAAGCGCAAGGTTCGCTGCGCGACCGCCGCATCCAGCCGCTTGCCTCGGGCCCCGAGGAACAACGGGGCATCCGGCTGGCGATCCGGGTGCAGGGCGAGCCAGGCGGTGATGGCGTCTCGCACGGCTGGCAGGACCGGCACCAGACGCTCCTTGGAACCCTTGCCCATGACGCGCAAAGCGGCATCCGAGCCGGCCACCGGGGCGTCGCGGATGTTCAGGGCCAGGGCCTCGCCGATCCGCAACCCGGCGCCATACAGCAGCGTGAAAAGGGCCATGTCCCGGGCCTGGATCGCGGCGGCATCCGACATCTCCCCGATATCCTCGGCGACCGAGCGAGCATCCGGGGAGGTCAGCGCGCGTGGGATCGGGGCCTTGGCGCGGGGAGTCGCGACCAGGCGGATGGCGGGGTTGTCCACCCCGTGCCGGCGCGCCAGGAAGCGGAAGAAGCTGCGGATCGCCGACAGATGGCGTGCGCGGGTGGCGTTGCCGGAGCCGCTGCCGGCCATCTCGGCGAGCCAGGCCCGGATATCGGCTTGCCGCAATTCGGCGAGCGCCACCAGGTCGGGCTCACGTCCCAGATGGTTGGTCAGGAAGCCCAGAAACCCGGCGATATCGGCGCCGTAGGCTTCCAAGGTCAGGTCGGCCGAACGGCGTTCCAGGCCCATCCATGCAAGGAAGGCGAGGCGGGCTTCCTCGCCGGTCACCGGGCGCGCCCGGGGACAGCCATGACCTCTGGTTGGTGCATCATGCGGTCAGGGTAGGCGTCCGGGCGTGTGGGGGGAAGCGCACCGACGGGGCGTTGGAAGGGGGGCGATTGTTCCCGATCGCGGCGACGATGCGGAGACGGGGCTTGTGCCGGAATCGGGGCGGCGGGCTGCCATAGCTGGACCAATGTGCTAGCTGGGCGCCGCATTGGACACCACTTGAGGCATGACCGCACCCGATCCGTCCGGCGACCCCGCCGCACTCGATGCCGCCGAAGCGGTCTGCCGATCGGCGCTGGCGCGCGATTTCGGCGATGTGGCTGCATTGCGGGAGCTGGGGCTGATCCTGTGGCGGCGCGGCAGGCCGGCCCAGGCGGTGGCGATGCTGGCCGAGGTCGCCGCGTCCTGCCCCGATGCCGAATCGCTGAACAATCTGGGCGGGGCGCTGCACCAAGCGGGCCTGCTTGACGAAGCCGAGGCCCGGTTTCGGGACGCGCTGGCATTGCAACCGGATTGCGTCCGCGCCCTGGTCAATCTGGGTCGTGTGTTGCTGGCCCAGGAGCGGCTTGCCGAGTCCATCGCGACCTTGCGGCGAGCGATGGCGGCCGCGCCAGGCGAGGCGGAGCCGCGGGATTTGGCGGTGCAGGCCCTGGTATCGCAGGGAAATGCCGCGTTGCGCTCGCATGATCCGACCGAGGCGGAACGGATCTATCGGGAGGCGCTGGCCTTGGCCCCCGGTCTGGTGCCGGCGCTGTCCAATCTGGGCAATGCGCTGGTGGCCAGCCATCAGCCAGACCAGGCATTGGATCAGTACCGGCAGGCTCTGGCGCGGGAGCCCGACAATGCCGATACTGGCTATGCCTATGGGTTGGCTCTGCTGACCGCCGGTGTGTTTGCGGAGGGTTGGAAATATCACGAATGCCGCCGCCAAGTGGACCGGATGCGGTGGAATTACGATCGCCGACCCGAATTGCCGCAATGGCGGGATGGCATGGCGCTGGACGGCGGGCGCGTGCTGCTGCTGACGGAGCAAGGCGCCGGGGACATGCTGCAATTCGTCCGCTATGCCCCGAAGCTGGCCGAACGCGGCGTTCATGTCGTGCTGGAGGCGCGCCGTCCGCTGCAACGTCTGTTCGAGGGGATTCCAGGGGTGGCGCGGGTGGTCGGGCCGGACGACCCGGTGTCGGATTGCGACCTGGCGTGCCCGCTGATGAGCCTGCCGCGCCTGTTCGGCACGGATCTCGATACCATTCCGCCGCCGGTCGCCGATCTGAATGTGCCCGAGGAACTCATGGGCCGTTGGAGCAATTGGCTGGGCCCGACCGGCAAGCGCCGGCGGGTCGGCCTTGTGTGCTCCGGCGATCCACGCCATCCAAATGATACCGCGCGGTCGGTGCCGCTGGAGCAACTGGCGCCGATCCTGGCCTTGCGCGACCACATATTCACCCTGGTGCAAACCGAGTTGCGGCCCGCCGATCGGATCGTGCGGGACAGGCTGCCGGCGTTGCGGTTTCCGGGCGCGGCGTTGACCGATTATGCCGATACGGCGGCGCTGATCCTGCAATTGGATCTGATCGTGACCGTCGATACATCCGTTGCCCATTTGGCCGGGACCCTGGGAAAGCCGGTCTGGCTGATGCTGCCATACGCCGCCGATTACCGGTGGATGTTAGGCAGGGCGGATACCCCATGGTATCCTTCCGCCACACTGTACCGACAGCCTCGTTCGGGCGACTGGGACATGGTGATCGAGGCGATCAGGCAGGACATGACCCGCCTGTAGGGAACGGCCAAAAGGGAACGGAGCTTACGATGCGTCAGATGGTTATGGTGGGTTTCCTGCAGGCCCAGAACTGCACCACACTTGCAAGCGCCTGGCGGCATCCCGATGCTCGGTCCGATTTTACCAGCGCCGCCTACTACCAGAAGATTGGCCAGGTGCTGGAGGAGGGGAAGTTCCAGATGGGCTTCTTCGACGACCGCCTGGCGATGCCGGACATCTATGGCGGCAATCCGGCCGAGGTGGTCGCCAACGGCGTGCGCGTGGTCAAGATCGACCCGGTCGCCACCCTGATGGCGATGGGGTTCGGCACCAAATATCTGGGCATCGGCTCCACCGCCTCGACCACCTATTACGAACCTTTCGATGTCGCCCGCCGGTTCCAGACCGTGGACCACATGATCGGTGGACGTGCCGCGTGGAATGTCGTGACCTCGGTCAATGATGGTGAGGCTCATAACATGGGCCGCGATCAGCACATGGAACATGACGCCCGCTACGACCGGGCCGATGAGTTCATGGAGATCGTGCTGCGCTGCTGGGATTCGTGGGACGATGACGCGCTGGTGGTGGACAAGGTCAGCGGGTTGTTTGCGCATCCCGAAAAGGTCCGACAGCTCAAATTCAATGGCAAATACCTGAAATCCAATGGCACGTTCACGGTGCCCAGGTCCCCGCAGGGGCATCCGGTGGTGATCCAGGCCGGGTCCAGCCCGCGCGGCAAGATCTTCTCGGCGCGCTGGGCGGAGACGGTGTTCGTGGGCTACCCGGACCTGGAGGACGGCAAGAAGCAATACGCCGAGTTCAAGGCCGCGATCGCCGGCCATGGCCGCGATCCGGATCTGGTGACGGTGAACACCATTGCCTATCCGGTTGTGGCGGAAACCCGCTCCGAGGCCGAAGACAAGATGGCGCTGATCGACTCGCTGTACAAGGAAGTCGATGGGCTGTCGTTGCTGTCGGAAGCGTTGAACTTCGACTTCAAGAAGAAGGGCATGGACGAAGCCTTCACCGCCGAAGAACTGGAGGGCATGTCCGGCATGCAGGCCATGCGCAACCGGGTGATGCAGCAGACCGGGCGCAACCCGACGGTGCGCGACTTCCTGGAAGTGACTCGTCGCGGCCGCCCGCGGGAGGCGATCGTCGGCAGTGCCAAGGACGTCGCGGATCGGTTGGAGCAATGGTTCGTGGAGCGGGCGTGCGACGGGTTCGTGGTCGCCGGCACCCACACGCCGGGCACGTTCGAGGATTTCGTCAAATTCGTCGTGCCGGAACTGCAGCGGCGTGGGCTGTATCGCAAGGAATACACCGGCGCGACACTCCGGGAAAATCTGGGCCTGCCGCGGATGCGGTCGGCCGATTGGGGGTTGGCCCCACTGTAAGGCGGCATTGCGTTTTCCTTTCACATGTTGCCGCCCATGAAATTTTCCATTATATCCCGTCCCGTTAACCATCGGGAAAGGTGTCGCCACTATGGGACTCGGCATGGCGACAGTGCTCGACACATTGAAGCAGCAGGGCGGCCTGCGGGGCGCGGACGTGGCGAACATCGCCGCGGTCTCCCCCGCGACGGTCTCGCGTTGGACCTCCGGCAAGGCGTTGCCGCATCCGAAGACGCAGTTGGTGATTTCCGACCTGCGCTATGTCGTTGATCGCCTGGCGGAGTTCTACACGCCGGAAGAGACCCGCATCTGGCTGTATGCCCGCCATCGTCTGCTCGACGGCAAGCGTCCGATCGACCTGATCCAGGCCGGTCAAGCCGAGGACGTGCTGGCGGTGATCGAAAGCCTGGATCAGGGCACTTACACCTGACCCATGCCGACCCCCGCGCATGACGCCGCCATGCTGGATGCGCTGGAGGCGAAGGTCCCCGTCGCGTTCCGAGGCACCGTTTGGCGGGTGACCCGCGCCGGCCGGGACGCGTTGCAGGCGTCCACCGCGCCGGGACGTTGGTCCCCGGGGGGCGAGATCGAGGTGCTCTATACCAGCCTGGAACGCGCCGGTGCCCTGGCGGAAATCGGGTTTCGTCTGTCGCTGGAGCCGGTCTGGCCCAGCCGGATGGCGCATGAAGCCCATCGAATCGAGGCCGGGACGCAACGCAGCTTGCGCTTCGCCGACGTGGCGTCCCTGGTGCCGCTAGGCGTCGATCCGGCGCGATGGCAGGGGTTCGACTACGATGGCACCCGGGCCATCGCCGCCGCCGCCCATTTCCTGGAATTTGACGGGTTGATCGTGCCAAGCGCCCGGGCGGACTGCGCCAATCTGGTGGTCTTCGTGGCGCATCTGGTTGGGGAAGGCCGTCTGGCCCTGCAAGAAAGCCAACCGGTCGATTGGACAGCCTGGCGTTCGGCGCGTTGAGCGTTTGCGCCACGACACAAGACGGTCCCGAGAGACGGTTCGGGACGGTGGCCAACACCTCGAACCGGACGGTGTCGTAACCGGGCTTGGCCGGACGGCGCAGGGCGCCGCGATTGACATTGGCCCGGGGCGGTGCGGCCGGACTGCCGAAACCGCGCTCTCGGTCTGTCTTATCGCGTGATTCACCCGCTGTTCCGTTTCGCTCGGCGTGATCACGTTCTATGTGTCCGCCCGGGTTGCAACGGATGGGACCGAGATGGCACAGAAGACCGTTCTGGTGGCGGGGGCGACCGGCCTCGTGGGCTACGCCGCGCTGAAGCATTTCACCACCGAACCTGAAACACGTGTCATCGCCGTCTCTCGCCGCCGTCCGGTCGATCTGTGCGGCGCCGAATTCATGCCGCTGGACCTGACAGATGCAGCCGCCTGCCAACAAGCCATGGGCGCGCTGACCGAGGTGACCCATCTGGTTTATGCGGCCTTGTTCGAACTCCCCGGTCTGGTCGATGGCTGGCGCAACGAGGCGCAGATCGCCACCAACGACCGGATGTTGCGCAACCTGTTGGAGCCGCTCTGTGCGGCCTCCCCGGGGCTGCTGCATGTGACCCTGTTGCAGGGCACGAAGGCCTATGGGGTGCATGTCCGCCCGATGAAGGTGCCGGCGCGGGAAGGCCGCTCTGAAATGCGCGAGCAGCCCAATTTCTATTGGGCGCAAGAGGACTATCTGCGCGCCCGCCAGCTTGGTTCGAAGTGGCATTGGACCATCCTGCGCCCGGTGCTGATCGTCGGGCATGCGATCGGCGGGGCGATGAACCTGATCCCGGCACTGGGGGTTTACGCGGCGCTGATGCGCGAGAAGGGAACGGGACTACCCTATCCCGGCGGAGCGGCGCGGGTGCAGCAGGCGGTGGATGCCGACCTGCTGGCGCGGGCCATAGCCTGGGCGGGCGAGACGCCGAACGCGCGCAACGAGGCGTTCAACATCACCAATGGCGATGTCTTCGTGTGGGAGCATATCTGGCCGGCGATCACTGAAGCGGTGGGCATGCAGCCGGCGCCCGCGGCGCCGTTCGCGCTGCACGCGCTGCTGGCGGAGGGCGGGGCGGCGTGGGACGCGATCCGCGCGCGCCACGGCCTGGTGTCCCCAGGGTTGGCGGATTTCGTGGGGTTGTCGCTGGAATATGCGGACTACCAGATGCGGTATGGCCACACGGAGGTCGGGCCACCCTCGATCGTCTCGACGATCAAGATCATGCAGGCGGGTTTCCATGAGGTGATGGACACCGAGGCCATGTTCCGGAAGTGGTTCAGAGGCTACCGGGGGCAGCGATGGCTG